>Ga0209507_1000260_pt1 | contig 65729 bp, 55 predicted proteins | sample AD_UKC028_MetaG_FD_184414 | JGI IMG/M metagenome (GOLD analysis project Ga0209507, IMG submission 184414) | Active sludge microbial communities of municipal wastewater-treating anaerobic digesters from USA - AD_UKC028_MetaG (SPAdes) (version 2) | ecosystem: Engineered > Bioreactor > Anaerobic >...
ACAACCCTCTACCAAGTTAAAAACAACCTCTGGAGTGAGTATTTACGTCATGAGTTACGTAATCCGCGTATTCCAGTGTATCAACCCGCTTGATCGAGAAGATTGAGCGAAAGTCCTGTTTTAGACGAAACATCAATTGGACAATACAAAAGAATATGTGATTACGTCATTGAATCAATTCATAAATCAAAATTATGGGAAAAAAACTCAAAAGTTGCACAGTCAATTTTGTTCGGATATGTAAAATTTAAACCTATTTACAAAAATATTGTTGCCGAAAAAAGAAAAGAAATTGGTTGGGGGCGAATTTCTAAAAAGTCTATTTTAGAAGAATTAGAGAAGAAAAATGCTGATTTCGCTTTTGAAAATATATTATTTGACATCAATGATATTACTTCACTTGATATTCATGACTTGGAAATAGTTCTTCGATTAATTCCTTCTGACACAAAAGATAATATTCACCTAGAAATCTATGCGAAATCGTTACCTTTATTGGCTTCACAGTTGCTAAAAGATAGAAGAAGTTACAAAGCCGATTCGGAAGATGACTCTAACATTTACTTGTTACGTCAACACATTTTTGAAAATATTGCTTATTTCCTTTTGAAAAGGGAACTAAGTGAAATTGATGAGTTTTTAAAACCATTTGTTGATTTATTTTGTGCAACAGAAGAAACAGCTTCATTTATTGAAAAATTAGTATTTGCAGAAGATTACCTAAACAGGTATGACCAATTTTGGTATATTTGGGACAACCTATATCCGAAAATAAAAGCGCTATGTGCAAATCCTCATGGCTATCATTTAAACGAAATCATAATAAATTACTTGCTAGCATGGCGGTGGTGGCGTGAAGGAATCGAAGAGTGGCGTAGCTTAAAGAAGGAAAATTTGTCTCTATATGCTACTGTGTCTAAGGAAATAGGAAATATTCCTTCTGTACTGTATTCTATAGTCAGAGTTTTGAATTCAATCGGAAGCAATTTTAAAGACGATGGGATTGAGTGGATTTATACAATTGTATCGAATAACAAGTCTTTAGATTTCGCCGATTTAGAATCAAATACCTTATACTACTTAGAGAAGTTTATGAGAAAATATATATTCATTAGCAGACAAAAAATAAAAGAAGAAATAAGATTAAAAAACAAAATTATTCCGATTCTTGATTTCATGATTGAACGCGGATCTATTCATGGTTATTTATTAAGAGAAAGTATTCTTTAATTTGACTAGCAAAATGAAAAGCGCCCAACAACTGCTTCAACCTGACAAAAACTTCGTTTTTGCAGGTTAAGCAAATGTTCGTCGGCGCAAAGCGCCGACGAACGGGGCGCGAGTTGAGTCCAACGTCGGGTTCTCGGCGCTTTGCGCCGTCGAACCCTCGTTGGAACGTCACCCCTTCGGGGCGACTTCGTCGTCCCGTACTCGCATCCCAGCCGCCCACCACGACTCGTGGAACTTGACAGTTCCTCGTCGGGCGGCAGGTCCGCTCCGTGCGGGATGACGTTCAACTCGCGCCCCGTTAGCCGTCGAAAGCATCCATGCCCGTAGTCCGCGAATACCTGCCGAATGATTCAGCACAAGTCAATGCTCTGGCGTTGCTGGCCTTTGAGGAGTTCAAAGACTTGTACCACGATTGTCCAGCGTTTAGGGCAAAGATCGGAAACATGTCTGCGCTTGCCGATGTTGGAGAAGTCATTGTTGCTGAAGTAGAAGGCCAGATCGTTGGTGCTGTCGCGTAGGTTGGCCCCGGTGTACCCAAAGCGGAATTCTTTCGGTCTGAGTGGCCGATTATGCGAATGGTAACCGTTCACTCCCCCAGGCTGGCGGGGGCCGGCAGAGGTGAGAGTGGACGGTTATGTCCGTTCTACATCGGTGCGGCGCAGTTTGCATATTGGCAACACACGCAGTTGATTATTGATGTCGTGCCGGGGCGCGGCGGAATGTTTTCCCTGGAAGGGCCAGAAGGCAAGCGCTTTCTGACCCGATCGCGGTTGTAAAGCGATGAGGAATGGGCGATTATTAGGGTTATCTAATATACTGAAACCCTAAACCCATCCGGCTCAAGGGGGACCGCCATGCCCAAACCCATCTATCCATTGTTACTGGTCTTGTATAGCCTGCTGGCCGCCGCTGAACTGCCCTTTCCAGTCGCCGCAGTCCAGCAGCAAACCCTGCCTGATGAACAGGTGCTTGACGGGGTGATCGAGGCGGTCAACAAAAGCACCGTCTCCGCGCAGACCGCCGGCCAGGTTGAAGAGATCATGGTCGATGTCAATGATGTCGTAGCGCAGGGGGCGCCCATCGTCCGTATCCGCAACATCGAACAGCGTGCGGGTCTGGAGCAGGCACAGGCCAGCTTGCGCGAAGCGCAGGCTCGCTTCATCGAAGCCGAGGCGGAATACCAGCGCATTCACAGCGTCTATGAACGACAACTGGTCGCCAAGGCGCAAATGGATTCAGCGACTGCCGCTTTCAACGCCGCCAAGGCCCGTCTGGAAGCCGCGCAAGCCGGCGTCGCTCAGGCCAGGGAGTCGCTGGGCTATACCGTGATCAATGCGCCCTACAGCGGGATTGTGCTGGAGCGCCATGTGGAACTGGGCGAGAGCGTCCAGCCCGGCAAGCCGCTGATGACCGGCTTTTCGCTCGATGCACTGCGAGTCGTCGTCAACGTGCCGCAACGGCTGATCGGACCCGTTCGCCAATACAGTCAGGCGCGGGTGCTGCCGCCGAACGGTGGACCCGGCATCGCCGCCGAAAAGCTGACCTTTTTCCCCTACGCCGATCCGCAAAGCAATGTCTTCAAGATTCGCGTTGACCTGCCGAAAAAGACCCAGGGCTTGTATCCCGGCATGTTCGTCAAAACTGCTTTCCGGGTTGGTGAGGATCAGCGGTTGACCGTCCCCCGCTCCGCCCTGGTGCAGCGCGGCGAAGTGAGCGCGGTTTATGTCGTCAAGGACCGTCAAGTCAGTCTGCGGCAGGTGCGGCCTGGTCGGGTTGAAGGCGATCCGGTGGAAATATTGGCCGGGCTAGACGCCGGTGAACAGGTCGCGCTGGACCCGATTCAGGCGGGCGTCTATCTCAAGGAACAGAGGCCATAACAATGAGCGCTGCCGCTGAACCCCGCCTTGGCCTGTCCGGGGCCATTGCCAAGAAATTCCTGCTCAACGAAATCACGCCCTTGTTGGCGCTGGTGGGATTGCTGATGGGCCTGTTTGCGGTGCTGGTGACGCCCCGTGAGGAAGAGCCGCAGATCAACGTGACTTTCGCCAATGTGTTCATCCCCTTCCCCGGCGCTACCGCTCAGGAAGTGGAAAAACTGGTCAGCAGTCCAGCGGAACAGGTTTTGGCGGAAATCGAAGGGGTGGAACATGTCTACTCGGTTTCCCGGCCCGGTCTGGCGGTTTTGACCGCACAGTTCTTCGTCGGCGAGCCGCGTACCGATGCCATCGTTCGGCTGTATAACAAGCTGTACTCTAACGCCGATTGGCTGCCGACGAACCTGGGTGTCGGTCAACCCATCGTCAAACCCAAGGGCATTGACGATGTGCCGATTGTCAGTCTGACCCTGTGGACTGAAGACCCGCAGCGCAGCGCCGATGATCTGGCGCGAGTGGCGCACACTCTGGAAAGTGAGTTGAAGCGGGTCGCCGGCACCCGCGATCTCTACACCATCGGCGCGCCGGATCGAGTAGTCAGAGTGTTGTTCGATCCGGCCAAACTGTCCGGTTACGGGCTGTCGCTGGCGGAGTTGCGCCAGTCGCTGCAAGCCGCGAATGCCTCAACGGACGCCGGCGCGCTGGTCGGCGATAACCGGGAAATTCCGGTACAGGCCGGCAGCTTCCTGGTCAATGCGGAAGACATCGGCCAACTGGTGGTCGGGCTGCATCAGGGAACGCCCGTTTATTTAGCCGATGTCGCTGAAATCCAACTGGGACCGGATACCCCGGAACGCTATGTCTGGCTGGGCACGGGACCGGCAGCGGCAGCGAAGGGCGTCACCGTCAAAGGCGAGTTTCCCGCCGTCACGCTGGCGATTGCCAAAAAGCCCGGCGAAAACGCCGTGCAAATTGCTGATCAATTATTACAGCGAGTGGAACAGCTCAAGGGCACTTTCATCCCGGAAGGCGTGAATCTGACTGTGACCCGCAACTACGGCGTCACCGCCAACGATAAGGCGATGACGCTCATCGCTAAATTGATGTTTGCTACCGGGCTGGTGATCGTGCTGGTGCTGCTCGCGCTCGGCTGGCGTGAAGCGTTCATCGTCGGCGCGGCGGTGATTTTGACCCTGACGATGACCTTGTTCGCGTCCTGGGCTTGGGGCTTCACCCTGAACCGGGTGTCGCTGTTCGCGCTGATCTTCTCCATCGGCATTCTGGTGGACGACGCTATTGTGGTGGTGGAGAACATTCACCGGCATCTGCACTTGGGCGGGCGTTCGCTGGTCGAGGCAATTCCCGTCGCGGTGGATGAAGTGGGCGGACCGACCATTCTGGCGACGTTCACGGTGATCGCCGCGCTGCTGCCGATGGCTTTCGTCTCCGGGTTGATGGGGCCGTACATGAGTCCGATTCCAATCAATTCCAGCATGGGCATGTTGATCTCACTGGCGGTGGCGTTCGTCTTCACCCCGTGGCTGACCTACAAGGTTTTGAAGGGGCGGGGAGAGAAACAAAGTACAAACCACTCCGGCGCTGACGCGCCACCCCTCCTTATCCAAGGAGGGGATCACGCATCAACTCCCTCCCCCCTCGCGGGGAAGAGTGGGGGGGAAGCCGAGGAAGATTTCTCCCACCGCCTGTTCCGCCGGGTGATTGGTCCCTTCCTGCGTGGGCGACAGGGCAGACCGCTGCGTTGGCTGTTAGGGCTATCCGTACTGGTGATGATCGGCGGCTCGGTCAGCTTGGCCTATTTCCAGCTCGTTGTGCTGAAGATGCTGCCCTTCGACAACAAGTCGGAATTTCAGGTGATCGTCGACATGCCGGAAGGCACGACGCTGGAGCAGACCACACGGGTGCTGGGGGAACTGGGCCGCTACCTATCGACCGTCCCGGAAGTGACCGACTATCAAGCCTATGCCGGAACTGCCGCGCCGATCAATTTCAACGGTCTGGTGCGGCAGTACTACCTGCGGGCCGGGGCGAATGTGGGCGATCTTCAGGTCAATCTGGTGGACAAGAAACACCGCGACCGGCAGAGCCATGCCATTGCGCTGGCCGTGCGCGGTCCCTTGCAGGAGATTGGCGCGAAGTACCAGGCCAACGTCAAAGTCGTGGAAGTGCCGCCTGGACCGCCGGTGATGTCGCCCTTGGTGGCGGAGGTGTATGGGCTGAATTATCCCGGACAGATTCAGGCCGCTCAGCAGGTGCGGGAGGTGTTCAGCGCCACCCCGGATATTATCGATGTCGATGACACCGTTGAAACCCCGTCCGAACGGTTGATTACGCATGTCGACCGGGCCAAGGCGGCGTTGCTGGGCGTGTCGCAGCAAGCGGTCGCGGCGGATATTAATACGGCGCTGCGCGGTGAGGATGTGAGCTATCTGCATTCCGCGACGGCGAAATATCCCATTCCATTGCGGTTAGAGTTACCCATAGCTGACAAGGCCCATATCGCCTCGGTGCTGGATTTGAAAACCCGCAGTCAGGCCGGTCCGCTGGTGCCGCTGTCGGAAATCGTCGAGATCGAGACGACCCAACGCGAGAACGCCATTTATCACAAGGATCTGTTGCCGGTCGTGTTCGTGTTCGGCGACATGGCCGGCCCACTGGACAGCCCGTTATATGGCCTGTTTGAAATCTTCGCCAAACTGCGGGATTTGCCGATTGGCGGCGAGCCGTTGGCGCAGTTCTTCATCCGCCAGCCGGACAATCCCTACAGCTACAGCCTGAAATGGGACGGCGAATGGCAGATTACCTACGAAACCTTCCGCGACATGGGCATTGCCTATGGAGTCGGCATGATTTTGATCTACCTGCTGGTGGTGGCCCAGTTCCGTTCCTATCTGGCCCCGCTGATCATCATGGCGCCGATTCCACTCACCATTATCGGCGTCATGCCGGGTCATGCATTGCTGCACGCCCAATTCACCGCAACGTCGATGATCGGCATGATCGCCCTGGCCGGGATCATCGTCCGCAACTCGATTCTGTTAGTGGATTTCATCAACCTGGAGGCGGAAAACGGCGTCCCATTTCAGGAGGCGGTGATCCGTTCCAGCGCGGTGCGGGCCAAGCCGATTATCTTGACCGCGCTGGCAGCGATGCTGGGAGCGTTGTTCATTCTCGATGATCCGATCTTCCGGGGCCTGGCGATCTCATTGATCTTCGGCATCATGGTGTCCACTCTGCTGACGCTGATCTTTATCCCCGTGCTGTATTACGCGGCGTTTCGGCGGCGATGGGAGAAGTAGATCGGTAGTGTCCCAGACATGGATTTTATACCCCTTCGCTCCATCCCCCTGCTGCGCCCAGGGGGATACCAACTCCGCTTAACCCGCTGCGCCAACCCACGGATGGTAGTGGAAATACGCCAGCAACAGTCCCCCGAAGACAATCCGATACCAGGCGAACGGCGCAAAGCTGTTCTGGCCGACGTAAGCTAACAGAAAGCGCACGACGACCAGTCCACCCAAGAAAGCCGCCACGAAGCCGACCGCAAACACCGGGATATCGGCGACGGTGAGCAAATGCCATTCCTTATAAAGGCTATAGAACGTGGCAGCAAACATGGTGGGAATCGCTAAAAAGAACGAAAACTCGGTGGCGGCGAACCGCGACATGCCGCTTAACATCCCGCCCATGATGGTCGCCCCGGAACGCGACACGCCGGGAAACAGCGCCACACTTTGTGCGATGCCCACCACCAGCGCATCTTTCCAGTTCATGTCGTCCACCGCCTGCACCCGTCCAGTTAGCGCATAGCGTTCAATCAGCAGAATGGCGATGCCGCCCACCACCAGCGCGCCGGCAACTGTCACCGGATTAAACAAATAATGGGTAATGTGCTTGTGCAACAATAGACCCAGAATCGCGGCGGGAATGAAAGCAATCGCCAGATTCAACACCAGGCATTGCGCCTTGCGATCCCAGTCCAGGTTCAAGGCGATGTCCAGCAACCGTTCCCGGTAGATCCAGACTACGGCTAAAATCGCGCCAAGTTGGATGAAAATTTCAAAGACCTCGGCGCGCGGCCCGGTAAAATTCAGAAAATCTCCTACAATAATCAAATGTCCCGTACTGGAAATCGGCAGGAATTCCGAGGCGGCTTCCACTAAGCCGAGAATTAATGCCTTGATAATTAAAAAGATGTCCAAGAGTATTCCTTCAGATTGTGGTCAAAAATTTGAGCAATTTTAGCATGAGCCTTAAGCAACTATTTCCCCTGCTGGCGGTATCCGTAGCGCTGTGCGGTATCGCGCAAGCCCAGCAGGTCTACAAATGGACCGACGCCAGCGGCCAGGTGCATTACAGCCAGAAAAAGCCGGAGGACACGGCGGGCGTGCAGGCGCTCGACATTGCGCCCCCCCCGCTGGCCAGCCCGTCTAACGCCGCTACCGATGCTGATGCTGAAATTGCCCGGATCAACGCCCTGTCCGAGCAAATGGCCCGCGAGCGCCAGGCGGCGGAGCAAGCTCGTCAAGAACAGGCAATTCGCGATCTGGAACAGCAGAATAAGGCATTGGAAAATACCCTGCTCAACCAGCAGGTCCAGCAGCAGCAACAACAGAACGATGACAGCGACCGCATTATCACCGGTTATCCCCCCATTTACCCGTACCCGCCGTACCCACCGTACCCGCCGTACCCACCTGGGCCACCCTGTCAGCCCTGGCCGGATTGCCGCAAACCCATGCCGCCCCCGCCCTTGCCAGCGCCACGACCGCCCGAGCCACTGGCTAAACCTAATCCACCTTTCAGACCGGCCCCGGCAGGCATTGCCCCGGAAACTCAAGGCGTGTTTCGGGGACGGTGAATTTAAGAATCGTAATGACAACGGAGTTCACTGTGGAAAAAACTTACGCTTTAGGATTCGATGTTTACGGCACACTGGTTGATCCGCTGGCGCTAGCCGAGCCGTTGCGCACGCTGGTCGGCGAGCAGGCCATTCCGTTTGCTGCGCTGTGGCGGAACAAACAACTGGAATATTCGTTTCGACGCGGCCTGATGCGGCGGTATGTCGATTTCGATATCTGCACCCGCCAAGCCTTGCTCTATACCCAGAAGGCGCTGGGTTGTGAGTTGCCGGAATCTGATCAGGACCGATTGCTGGAAACCTATCTGTACCTGCCGATGTTTGCGGAAGTTACTGCGGCGCTGGACGCGCTCAAGGCACAGGGTCATCAGCGGGTCGCTTTCTCCAATGGCGTGGAAACCAGTATTCGGGCGCTGTTGACCAATGCCGGCGCCTTGTCGTTGCTGGAGGATGTCGTCAGCGTAGATGACTTGCGCACCTTCAAGCCCAATCCAGAGGTCTATGCCTATCTGGCGCGGCGAACTAAACGCCTGCCGAGCGAAACCTGGCTGGTATCCAGCAACGCCTGGGACGTGATCGGCGCCAAGGCTGCGGGCTTGCGGGCCGCCTGGGTCAAGCGCCAACCGGATGCGGTGTTTGATCCCTGGGATGTGGAGCCGGATGTCGTGGTCAGCCGACTTGATGAATTGCCGGCCTGGTTTGCCGGGCAGACGGATTGATAACCGGCTACACGGGTCACAAAAAAGCCTCGGCGGATAACGCGCCAAGGCTTTGATATCCTGGTGGCCAGGGTCGGAATCGAACCAACGACACGCGGATTTTCAGTCCGCTGCTCTACCAACTGAGCTACCTGGCCAAATTAGGGGGTACAAAAGAGACGCGCATTTAACCAGCTTGCGCCTTCAGCGTCAAGACCCTCTCATGCCGGCGGCGGCACATAACCCTCGGGCGGCGCCGTGCCTTCGCCAAAGAAAAACTGCTCCATCTGCTGCTCCAAAAACTGACGCGCCTTCGGTTCAAATGGCGTCAACCGGTACTCATTGATCAACATGGTCTGTTGCCGCAGCCACTGCTGCCAAGCCGACTTGGACACATTCACGAAAATTCGCTGGCCCAACTCGCCTGGATAGGGCAGCCGGTCCAGACCTTCCGCCTCGACGCCCAGCTTGATGCACTTCACCATTCGAGCCATTGCCAATTCCCGTATTTTTCAAAGTTCACTCACCAACGCCGCCAACAATCTTTGCACGGGCGCCGCCATTCCCCGACTGGCGGGATCGCGGTTGTTATACCAGACAAACCGCTCACCTTCCATCACTACAACACCGCTCTGCTCAATGACTCGCACCAGCGTCGGCGTAATGTCCAGATGAAAATGGCTGAAACTGTGCCGCAACACACCCCAGGGTGGTTCGACCATCACCGTCAATCCCCACCGCTCCCGACACCAGTCGGCGACATTCACGTCCAGCGGACATTCGGGAAAACTCCACAATCCGCCCCAAATACCCACCGGCGGGCGGCGCTCCAGCAGCACCTCGCCATTCTCGGCCCGCAACAATAACATCCGAACGGCGCGCACCGGCGCCTCTCGGCGTGGCTTCGGCGCTGGAAAATCCATTTCCCGCCCCAAGGCATGGGCAGCGCAATTCCCCGCCAAGGGACACGCCTCACAGCGGGGTCGGCGCGGCGTACAGATCATCGCCCCCAGATCCATCACCGCCTGCGTATAATCAGCCACTCGTTCAACGGGCGTATACCGTTCCGCCAATTCCCACAGCGCCGCCTGCACCCGAGCTTGGCCGGGCCAGCCTTCGACTGCGCCGAATCGCGCCAGTAGCCGTTTGACATTGCCATCCAAAATCGGCTGACGCTGGCCGACCGCCAAGGCCAGAATCGCCCCCGCCGTCGACCGACCAATGCCCGGCAGTTCCTGCAGAATGGCTATATCCAGCGGCATCTTGCTACCGTGCTGGTCGCGCAAAATCTGCGCGGCCTGATGTAAATGGCGGGCGCGGGCGTAATAACCCAGCCCCGCCCAAAGCCGCAACACTTCATCCAGTTCGGCATCGGCCAGCGCCTGGATATCGGGAAATCGCGCCATGAAGCGCTCATAATAGGAAATGACGGTCGCCACCTGGGTCTGCTGGAGCATGATCTCCGAGATCCAAACCCGGTACGGTGTGGGATGGTTCTGCCAAGGCAATTGTTTACGACCGTGGGTATCGAACCAGTCCAACACTGGCCGGGCGAATTCCATGGAATCCATCATTATTCACTTTTACCCATTCGGAGAATTTCAACTATGGCGCGCATTCTGATCGCCGGTTGCGGCGATGTTGGAACCACGCTGGGACAAGCGCTCGGCGCAGCCGGGCATAAGGTCTGGGGCTTGAAACGCCATCCCGCCGATCTGCCGTCATCCATCCAGCCGCTGGCCGCCGATCTCACTGATCCGGCAACCCTGACCGTGTTGCCGCCGAAGGTGGATGCCGTGGTCTACAGCGCCGCGGCTGCCGGTTTCAGCGAGGCGCACTATCAAGCGGCCTATGTCGAGGGCGTCCACAACCTGTTAAATGCGCTGCGTCAGGCCGGACAACACCCGCAAAGGTTGCTGTTTACCTCCAGCACCTCGGTCTACGCCCAACATCAGGGAGAATGGGTTGATGAAGACTCGCCCGCCAAAGCAGACGGTTTCAGCGGCCGCTGCCTTCGCGAAGGCGAACGGCTGATGTGGAATAGCGGCTGGCCGGCCGTAGCGGTGCGCTTTGGCGGTATTTACGGTCCAGGCCGCACCCGACTAATCGATAACGTCCGCGTGGGCAGCGCGACTTGTTCCGACGGTCCACCGATTTACACCAACCGTATTCACCGCGATGATTGCGCCCGGGTCTTGGAGCATCTACTGAAACACCCCAAACCGGAACCGCTCTACATTGCCGTAGATGACGATCCAGCGTCGCTGGATGAGGTGCTCAACTGGCTGGCCGACCAACTCGGTGTTCCGCAACCACCACGAGTTCCGCAACCGCCCTTAAAACCCGGCGCGGAAACCCGCCGAGACCCTGCTACACGGATGAGAGCCAGTAAACGCTGCCGCAACGTCCGGCTCCGCGCCAGCGGCTTCCAGTTTCGCTACCCCAGCTACCGGGAGGGCTATGCGGCGCTGATCCCGAAATCCTAAAAAGCCCCGCCGGCAAAGTCGTAGCTCATTTCACGGTAGGGATGTTGCAGGAAAAAGCCCTGAATCAGATCGACGCCCAGCGACCAAAGAATCGGCATGGTCTGCACATCTTCGACCCCACCGACGATCGTGGCGGCGCCCAACGACTCCAGACTCTGCACCAACTCTTTGAGTTGGGCCTGCTTCTTGGAATCCTTGGCGAGATTGTTGACGAAGTGTATGTCCAATTTGACGTAATCTGCACCCAAGTTTTTCAACAGGTTCAGCGAATCCGCACCCCGACCAAAGCGGTCCAGGCAAAACCCGCAACCGAGCAACTTAATACCACTCAGAAAGGCAAACATGTCGCGCAGGCTGCGTTCAGCAGTCGATTCAGCCACCTCGAACACCAGGCGCTGTGCCTCAACGTGATTTTGCTCCAACTGCTCGCGCAACCAGGCGCTCAGCGTTTTATCCTGCAACGTCACCGGCAACACCTTAATAAACAGGGTCGTGGCTTGCTGCCGTTGCTGCAGCATTTCCAGCGCGTGCGCGATCACCCAGCGATCCAGCGCCAATCCCAGTTCATGATTGTAGACCACGCCAAATACGCTGCCTGGCACCAGATCCTGCCCCTGACGGTCGCGCAAGCGCAGCAACGCCTCATAGCGCTCATTGGTATCGCCACGCATGCTGGCCACCGGCTGAAACACCAGCCAAAGCCATTCATGCTCGACAATTTCGCGCACCTGATCGAGGACCCGCGCCCGCGAGGAAATTTCCTGGTCACGTTGCACCTGAGGGGCGTTTTGCTGGAGGTAAATACGTTCGCCCTTGGCTTCCCGCGCCAGCCCACAAGCGGAATCCGCTCGCTGGATCAGCATCAGGTGGTCCTGGCTGCGGTCATTGGTGAAAGCGATGCCGATGCTGGTCCGTAACAGCAACGCCTGATCACCCACCTTGTAAAACCCGGTCTCCAGGGCGTCGCGGATACGCCGAGCCAACTTGAGCGGCGCTTCGCCGAACAGATTCGGCGCCAGCACCGTGAGAATGGAATCGCTAAACCGCGCAGCAAGCTGGTCGGCGCTCAACACACTCCGTAACCGGGTCGCCGCCTGGCCGACTACTTCATCGGCGGTCGCCACTCCGGCCGAATCGCGGATGGTTCGCAGATTGTCCAACATGATGAAAATTAAGGTCAGAGTCTGCCGGCGCAGTCCCATTGCTTCCAATTCCCGCTCCAGCAACATCATGAACCGTCGACGGTTGTACAAGCCGCTGATGGCGTCGTTGTCGCTCAGTTGGCTCATCTTCACCCGCAGGGTGCGCGCCCGACGCAGTCGTTGTTTGACTTCCCAACACAAATAGCTGATAGGCGCGGGTTTAGTCAGCAAACTGGCCCCTGGCGCATCCAGATTCATCAGGTAGTGCGCCACATCCGCTGGGAAACACATCAAAATCATCGGCAGCGTATCGAAGTCACGGTGTTGAGCGATCACCCGCGCCAGTTCCGGTCCGCCAACTTCCTTCAGATCGAGATCAATCAGCAATAAATCTGGATGGAATCGGTGGATATCCTGTAGAACTTGCAACGGCTGAATCACCACTCGGGGAGTAATCCCCTGCTCCTCCAGCGCCCCGGCCATCTCCCAAGCCTCAGTCGGTCGGTCATTGACAATCAGCACCCGATAGTAGCTTTCCGAGGTTTGCGGCAATAGCAACTCGCGCAACATCCCCACGACTTCATCAGTATCGAACGGCTTACTGAAATAGGCGGCGCCACCCGCCTGCACGGCATCCACCCGCGCCGCCATATCATTGCGTTCAGCCAGAAACAGCACCGGTGCCCGTAAATTAGTCTCAGCGCGCAGGGTCGCGATCATCGACAGTGCGGCTTCCGCACCTTCGGGAAAATCTACGTCAACCACCACCGCCCCGGGCATTCGTTCCTGCAACCGCTGCTCCGCCTCGTCCAAACTAGCGAAATGTCGCACCCGGTATCCGGAATCTTCGAGTTTGGTCAACAATGGCGGTTTCTCACCGGGGACAATGACAAAGATTTCCGGCTGGGCCGCCAGCAATGGGCGGGTTCGGGGTTCATCGTTCGTGCTGCCGCCCGTCGTCAGAATGAAACGCAGCGCATCGATCAACGCAGTCAACCGCTGCCGTTCAGCTTCGGCCGGCATTTCGCCAGTGGCTGCGCTACTTTTGACATGCTGCTCCAATTGCGTGACCAGATCGAGCAAACGCTCATCACCTCGACCCTGGGCGTTTTGCACCATATCCTGCGCCAGGCGGGCCAGCATCGCGAATGATTTGGGATTCCACTTGACATAATACAGTTTCTCCCACAAATCTTCGATCAATTTCAAGTGATTAGCCAACTTGAGGCGCTGGCTGTCTTGACCTTTCGCCTGGCTCATGGCGTATCTCCGGGTAATTTTAATTAAATTTAAGGCTATATATTATAAGATTTTTTTGACCTCATCGTTCAACCTGGCGGACATCGCGCACTGCGCCACGGGCGGCGCTGGTGGTCATGGCGGCGTAGGCGCGCAGGGCCGCGGAAACGGGGCGTTGCCGGTTGGCTGGCTTCCAGGCCGCTGCTCCCTGTGCGACCCTAGCCGCCCGCCGCTGTTGCAACACATCATCGCTCACGGCCAGATGAATACGGCGTTGAGGAATGTCAATCGCGATAAGGTCCCCCTCTTCCACCAGGGCGATCATCCCGCCCTCCGCCGCTTCCGGCGAAACGTGGCCAATGGACAGGCCGGAAGTGCCGCCGGAGAAACGGCCATCGGTGATCAGGGCGCAAACTTTGCCCAAACCTTTGGATTTGAGATAGCTGGTCGGATAAAGCATTTCCTGCATTCCCGGTCCGCCGCGCGGTCCTTCATAGCGAATCAGCATCACGTCACCGGCTTGAATGCGTCCGGCGAGAATCGCACTGACGGCCTCTTCCTGACTTTCCATGATCTGTGCGGGGCCTTGAAAAGTCAGATTGTTTTCATCAACGCCCGCGGTCTTGACGATGCAGCCTTCTTCGGCCAAATTGCCGTAAAGCACTGCCAGGCCACCGTCCTGGGAATAGGCATAACTTTGGGCGCGGATGCAGCCGTTTTCCCGATCCAGGTCCAAACTCGGCCAACGGGTGTTCTGGCTGAACGCTTCCTGGGTAGGGATGCCCGCTGGACCTGCAGAATAGCGCAGTCGAGCTTCATCCCACGCAGTCGACCGGGCAATGTCCCACTGATCCAGCGCCGCACCCAGCGTTTTGCTGTGGACAGTATGTGCTTGGCGGTGCAGCAATCCGGCTCGATCCAGTTCGCCGAGAATGGCGATCACCCCGCCCGCCCGATGTACGTCTTCCATATGATATTTCTGCGTCGCCGGGGCAACCTTGCACAGATTGGGCGTCTGCCGCGACAACCGATCGATATCGTGCATGGTGAAGTTGACGCCACCTTCCTGAGCCGCCGCCAGCAGGTGCAACACCGTGTTGGTGGAGCCGCCCATGGCGATGTCGAGGCGCATGGCGTTCTCGAAAGCTTCAAACGTGGCGATGCCGCGCGGCAAGGCTGACGCATCGCCCTGTTCGTAGTAACGTCGGGTCAGCTCAACGATGCGCCGCCCCGCTTCCAAGAACAGTTCCCGGCGGTCAGCGTGAGTGGCCAGCAACGAGCCATTGCCCGGCAGACTCAGCCCCAGCGCCTCGGTCAGGCAGTTCATGGAATTGGCGGTGAACATACCTGAACAGGAACCGCAAGTCGGACAGGCCGAACGTTCGACCTGCGCCACGTCCTCATCGCTGACCTGATCATCAGCGGCGGTCACCATAGCGTCCACCAAGTCCAGCTTCATGTCCTTACCCGCCAGCCGGGTCTTGCCGGCTTCCATCGGCCCGCCCGAAACGAAGATAGCGGGGATGTTAAGGCGCATCGCAGCCATTAACATGCCGGGAGTGATCTTGTCACAATTGGAAATGCAGACCAAGGCGTCGGCGCAATGGGCGTTGACCATGTACTCCACGGCATCGGCGATCAGTTCCCGCGAGGGCAGCGAGTACAGCATCCCGCCGTGGCCCATGGCAATGCCGTCATCGACCGCAATCGTGTTGAATTCCTTGGCGATACCGCCCGACTGCTCAATCTCGCGTGCGACCAGTTGCCCCAAGTCCTTCAGATGGACATGGCCGGGGACGAACTGGGTAAAGGAGTTGGCGATAGCGATGATCGGCTTGCCAAAATCGCCATCCTTGACGCCAGTGGCCCGCCACAGAGCGCGAGCGCCGGCCATGTTGCGGCCGTGGGTGGTAGTGCGGGAACGGTAATAGGGCATGAAGGGAACTCCACGAAGGCTGGAAACGAGGCCGGCGTACTGGGGAAAAAAGTCCGGCCTTTAGGAAATTCTACGGCAATTTCCAGCACTCGTGGAGTGAATCTGTAAGAGGGGTCGGGCGTGAATTATCTCCCGGCCAAGCGTTGGGCAATGGTCGCCACATGCTTGCCCTGGAATCGGGCGATATCCAATTCATTCTCACTTGGATGGCGTGAACCGTCACCGCCGGTGATGGTGGACGCACCGTAGGGACTGCCGCCGCTGATCTCGACCAGCGTCATTTGCCGCTGTTCGGAATAAGGTACACCGACGATCACCATCCCGTGATGCAACAGCGTGGTGTGGAAACTGGTCAGGGTGGTTTCCTGCCCGCCGTGCTGGGTAGCGGTGCTGGTGAATACGCTGCCTACCTTACCGATCAATCCCCCCTTCACCCATAGCCCGCCGGTTTGATCCAGGAAGTTGCGCATTTGCGCACACATGTTACCGAAGCGGGTCGGCGTACCGAAAATGATGGCGTCGGCCTCGGCCAGTTGGTCAGGGGTTATGATCGGAACGTGGGCAAAAGTGGCGCGCGCCGCTTTGGCCCCGCTTTTCTCCAGCGCTTCTTCCGGCATCAGTTCGGGTACCTGATACAGGGTCACTTCACTGCCTTCGACCTGGCGTGCGCCTTCAGCAACCGCCTCGGCTAACTGGTAGATATGGCTATACATGCTGTAAAATACCACCTGAATTTTGGTAGCCATGCGCTCAACCTCTGGTTTTTGGAAATACCGTTGATCCAAGGAAATTTGGGTAGCGTACCATCCACATCCCGATGCAGCGACACCGAACCGTCTCGCCCGTCGCGGGAAGCGACCAGACATAACCGTCCACGCTTCTCCGCTGTGCCGAAATATTTTTGTGCATACCCAGGAGAATAATAGCCGGTTCGGTCCGACCCGGAATCAAAATGCTGCTGCTATCAATTGAACAAACCCGATGCGGTGGAGAAAAATACGGGAACTGAGCATCAATGATTGATACTCGCCGGTCAGTGGACTAGTTTTAAAGGCTCCCGGACCAAAGACTTTGCGCGAGGACCTTCATGATCCGATCCGTACCGTGGTTATCCGTGGCGTTGATGATCAGCGCTGCCCTGACCCACGCCGCCTTAGCCGCTGGCGATCCCAACGCCGGCAAGATCAAGTTCGCCACCTGCGCGGGCTGCCACGCGATTCCTGGCTATAACAACGTCTATCCCACTTACCATGTCCCCCGCTTGGGCGGTCAGCATCCCGACTATGTGGCGGCGGCGCTGAAGGACTATCAGGCGGGCGTGCGCCAGCACCCGACCATGCATGCCAACGCTTTCTCGCTCAGCGAACAGGATATACAGGACATTGCCGCCTACGTAGCCCATTTCAAACCGACCACCCAACCCCAGCCGATCCGGGGCAACGCCGCCGCCGGCCAAGCCAAGAGTGCGACCTGCGTCGCCTGTCATAGTCCGGACGGCAACAGCGTGATTACCATTTATCCGCGCCTGGCCGGTCAATACGAAGACTACTTACGTAAGGCCCTGACGGATTATCAACAGGGCACGCGCCATAACCCTATCATGCAGGGCATGGCCACCCCGCTGTCCGCCCAGGATATCGCCGACCTGTCAGCTTGGTTCGCCAGCCAGCCTGGCGGACTGATCACGGTACAGCCGGATTGAACCTAATCGATTCTCGCCCAATCCAGGCTGCTGGCTCGCAAATCAGGGTATCCATCATGCGATGGCTTCCCACCCTCATACCTCTGCTCTTGACGTTGCTGATCATCGCGGGCTGCGCCACGCCACCGCCAGCGCCATCCGCCGCCCCGGTGACCGATCCGCTGCGGCTCGGCAATCCCAAGGCCGGGTTTAACGTCACGCTCCGCTCCGAGCGCGTACCTCTGCACATCGGCGACCGGCTGCAACTCGATCTGCAAGCCGCCGCCGACAGTTACCTGAATCTGTATTTCATCAGTTCTTCCGGCAAAACCGGCCAACTGCTGACCAACTATCCGGTGCGCGCTAACGAAGCGGTGTCCTTTCCGCCGGCGGGCGGGAAAAAGCTCCAGTACGCCCCGGCTCCTCCGACAGGCATAGAAACCTTTGTCCTCGCCGCTACCCGCCAGCCATTGAACCTGCTGGGTCGTACCGACATCAAAAATGTCGAGAAACCACGCACTCCAGTCGCAGAACTCAATTTGAACGGCCCACAATTGCTCAACCGACTGCGCGGCGCACTGCAACGACGACCACCGCCCGATTGGAACGCCTACAGCGTTCAAATACCGCTAATGCCGCCAACAGTCCCTTGACCCATCATCCAAGAAGCCGATACCCAAAATCGTCAACTCTACGAGGAAATCGCCCGACTGGACCGCGAATCGCAGCGGCTGACCCAGGAATACCAGACCGGTCAAATTTCGCGCGACGCCCTGACCCAACAAAAGGCGAGCATGGAAAAACAACTAGCCCAGGCTAAGCAGGTCAACTCGTTGGTTGAGAAACAATTGGTCAGCACCACCGAGGTTCATCAGGAATCGCAGCAAAAGCGCGGGCCGGAGGATCAGTACACCCGGCAACTGGAAACCAACCTGGTCAACTCAAGGCGACTCGTGAGCAATCCGGCCAGAGTAGTCTTGCAGATTGATTGTAGTGAACCGTCACGCAGCAGCGATAGGCAGGGTTTTGTGGCTCTTTAGGTATCTTGCGGAACAATAAAATTCCTCCTGTAAATTTTCCTGTGATGGCGAGGGCTGGCAACGCGGGGCTAGGGCGTCAGCCGCATCCAACCCCTTGATCCTGCTAAGCGATTTTCGCTTCACCTGCCCACCCCATCGTTCGGATCACAGGAAAATGTACAGGAGGAAATTCTGCCAAGGACATACAATTGAGAGCGGTGAGCGATTAGCACATCTCCGGTGCAGTTCCAGTTAGGCTTTGTCAACTGTTAGCCAATAATTTGGTCATATTCCGCATGGCTTCCAATCCAAAACCATTGGACACCTTCGGGAACAGGAACACCCGGCGCTCGATAATGCAAACCTACTCGGACGCTTTTGAACCGTCCCGAACAAACAAGCTTGAATTGAAGTGATGGATGTGCAGGATTCTTCTTGAGCAAATCGTAATTGCAATGCGCAAGTTGCCTCACTTCATGTGGTAATGCCTGAAAGCATTGCCAAAATTTTCGAGAAGCAAAATGCCTCACAATTCCCGTGCCTGACCATTGTGGTATTCAGCCAGTGCTTCTGCGGCAAGCGCATCGAGTTTGCCCGCAGCGGCATCCGCTTCAATCTGCGCGTCCCAAGCATCAGCGTCGAATCGGGCATACCAGCGACGAAACTTGGCAAGCTCTGCGGGTGGTAGTTGTTCTACAGACTGTTCAACGAATTCTGCTGTAAGCATTTTATCTCCAATGTTATCAAATTTGACCTAAAAACCGCGTCTTATTGTTTTTTACATCACCCACCACAGTCAATGGCGCGGTCTCCGGTGCAGCAGCTAGTTGGGCGGGTTACGCTCCACTAACCCGCCCTACCGTGCTGTTCTTTGCATCACCAGCATCAGTTAATAGCGCGGTCTCCGGTGCAGCAGCCAGTTAGGCGGGTTACGCTGCGCTAACCCGCCCTACCGCCCTACCGTGCTGCGAAGTGACCGAGGCCGAGAAAACTGGAATGAAGCTGGAAGATCACAACGGTCCTCGCCGCCGATGTGCCTGACTCCTTCAGTTGTTCGAGCGAACTCTTGAAGACAACCAGAGGGTTCGCCAAGCACCGTTTTTATTGATGTGTCACCACCTCCTGCATTGGGAGCGTCACAGTCGGAATCGAGTCGGTATTCGTGATCACGCTGCGCTGCGGCAGGTAAGGGAGCAGCAGTTCTGTTTCCTTCTTGACCACCTCGTAGCACTCGCAACTCAGCGTTTCGAGTTTCGACCGGTCAAGCACCTTGATTAATCCGCGCGAATATGAAATCACGCCTAGCTGCTGCAATTTCAACGCCGCCTGGGTGACGCCCTCGCGGCGAACGCCAAGCATGTTGCTGATGAATTCCTGTGTCATGGTCAAGTGATTGTGCGACAGGCGATCCATGGAAAGCAGGAGCCAGCGGCAGAGCTGCTGGTCGATCGAATGATGCCGGTTGCAAACAGCGGTCTGGGCTACTTGAGTGATCAGGGCCTGCGTGTAGCGCAGCATGAGTACCAGCAACTGGCCGTGACGGTTGAACTCTTCTTTCACCCGCAGTCTGGGGAGGCGATAGGCGTAGCCGGCGCTCTGCACCAGCGACCGGCTCGGCGTACTCTCCCCGCCCATGAACAAAGTGATGCCCACTAATCCCTCGTTACCCACCACCAGGATCGCGGTCGATGCTCCGTTCTCCATCACGTATTGCAGCGAGACGATGGAGTCCGTTGGAAAGTAGACATGGCGCATCGGGCGCCTGGATTCATACATGAGCGCACGCAGCGGCAGCGGCACAAGTTCCAGATATGGGAATAAACAGCCTTGAACTTCAGGCGACAAGGCTGCCAGAAGATGATTCTGCTGGGGTTGGGGTTGGGGCTTGACAGGCATTTTGGGACTCTCGGAATTGAAGCGTTTGAGATTATCCGCTCAAAGCGGCTTGGCTGTATTTTCCGTGTCGCGCCACTTCGATGCAGTGGCCCGCAGATGGGGAGGGTTTTGAGAATACAGCATAAGCATGAGCTTAGCGCCCTAACGTCTTGCTTCACCTGCCGTGCGTAGCACGGTCAGATGCAAGCCCCAGTTAGGCTCTGAGTGCATCGATAAAATCATCGACGGAAATACCGCCCTGTTTAAGCAGACCTGCGAGAGTACCAGTCTTAATTTGATGATGATTAGGTACAACGCAACCTTGAGAGCCTTTGCGAAGAACAATATGACTGCCTCGCTGGCGTACAACAACAAAGCCTAGACGTTGCAAGGCACGAACGGTCTCAGAACCAGAGACAACGGGTAAACTAGGCATGTGCAGGAACTTGGAACGTCGTCAATAACACACGACCCGTGGTAGTCAGCGGGAATTCTTCTAAGTAGAGTTCAGTAGCCTCCTTTAGATTGGCAATCGCTTCTTCAATACTTTCACCCTGAGTAGTAGTGCCCGTTTCAGGGTTCAAAGCAACATATCCGCCTTCAATAGCGGGAGTTAATACAGCAGAAAGTTCCATAGTTTCTCCATTAAGTTTTATGCCTTACTGTTCTTTGCATCACCAGCATCAGTTAATAGCGCGGTCTCCGGTGCAGCAGCCAGTTAGGCTGATTATATAAGCAATATAAATTAAGCTTGGATCATTTGCATAATCCTTTTTGACTACTTATAGTAATTTTTTCGCAACTCCCTAAACTACAAGCTTTTTTGAAATCACTACACATACCTTCATAGTCCTTTAAAAACATGTAAGCTACTCCCCTGTTATTGTAAGCTTCGAAATAATTTGGGTCTAAACTGATTGCTTTGCTATAGTTTTGAATTGCTTTATCAAACTGATTCATGTTTCTATAAGCTATTCCTAATCCATTGTATGGCTCTTTATAATACGTGTTTATTTGAATGGCTTTAGTAAAATCCTGAATAGCTTTATCATAATTTTTCGACATTAAATAATTATTCCCACGAATATTGTATAAATCAGCATTATTTGGTTCTGATTTAATAGCTGCATCTATGTTATCAGGTCTAGGCACACCTCTCCCTATAACTATATCTGCATAAGCAATATCAAAGAATAATATTGCTATTACTATCGCTGTTACTACTTTAAAATTGATCATCGTATATTCCTCTAAGAGCTAAGGACGCGAGAACTGCGACGGAGATTAACGTAAATACGGTTTTCATTCGATGCTCCTTATCCGGTTAAAGTGAGGCGAGTTATGCGTACTGCTCGATGAATGCATCCATTCGCTTCTTTACGTCTTCCCACACTCGCCAAGTTTTCTCAAATTCCGAAAGCTCGCTATCCATGGGATTGGCGCACGATGCTCCGTAAGGGACTGCGGCAAACTTATGGTTGACCATGGTGAAAGCCTGCAAATAGGCGGCATGGACTGCCTCATGTTCGTCGCAGAGTTTTTGCCATTCGGCAGATATATCGATTTGTGTCATGGTGTTTCTTCCCTCGTGATTGGAGCCAAAATCGGCATAGCCTAACATGAAGTAGGCTTCATAAATGACGCCTTAATCTTGCGTCAAATTTGACATCTAATCCGGTGAGCTTCAATCAACCTATTGATTAAGCTAAGCTGTTGTGCGATAACAACAGCACTAACACGCCGAGCATTAGCGTCAACACCTTCATGGTCCTTCGATCCATGCTGTTTCCAGGAAGCAGCACGTTTTTGAAGAACCTATAAGCAAAGTATGATTGAGAAGAGTTATGGATGTCAAACCCAGGTTGCTTGATCAAATACGTCAAAAAATCCGCTTCAAGCATTACAGCATTCGTATCGAACAAGCCTACGTTGACTGGATAAGGCGCTACATCTTGTATCATCAGAAGCGCCACCCACAAGATATGGGAAAACCTGAAAAGGATGTGAGCACCACGATGATCTACACCCATGTCCTCAATCGAGGCGGGCGGGGCGTCGCCAGTCCGCTGGATCAATTGTAAGTTCCGCATCCAACTGCGCCAATTCCTCTGGCGTATTCACATTGCGAAACATGGCTGGCCAGTCGGCAAATTCCACCCGTGCGGGCTGATGCCGTTGCAACCAGCGACCCACGCCGCCTTGACCTTCAGCGATCCATTGACGCAGATCATCCCGCAACGCGACCGGTAATAACGCGAACACCGGTTGCCAGCAATCCTCACCAAACGCCACGCTAATCAACGCGCTTTCCCGCCCCAATGCCGCCCACATCCGCTGCGCGTAATCCGGCGATAACAACGGTGAATCACAGGGCGCAGTCAGTAAATACGGCGTCTCAACTGCCTCCATCGCCGCCAGCATTCCCGCCAGCGGTCCCCGAAATTGCGTCTCTGAATCATCTCCCACGACTCGACAGCCGAACGTCCGGTAAATATCCTGATGACGATTGGCGCTGATCAGCAGCTCTGCGACCTGTGGCCGCAAGCGGCGGACGCCATGGGCAATCAATGGTTCACCCGCCAACGGCAGCAAACCCTTATCCCTCCCGCCCATGCGTTCAGCGCGCCCGCCAGCTAAAAGAACGCCGGTGACTGGCCCAGGCTCAGGTTGTCTTGTCGCCATGTTCTGAATACCTCCGGTTTTTCGAGTTACCCCGATGGAGTCATTCCAGCCTGAATCCATCGGGACCCGTAAAACCTAAATTTCATTAAAATTTGATAATAAACAATGAGATATTGGCTCTGCGCGCAATACCTCCAAAGAGGTAGTCCAGGCCGCAAACCGGCCCGCAGACGTCAATAACCCTGATTTTTCTGCGCATGAACAGGATGTAGCATCGCACATGCAGCATAAAAACGGGGTTCGCCATGGCTAAAACACTTCAACAAAAACAAATCTCAGTATTGACCATGAGCACCATGGCCTTTGCGGTGAATTTCGCCGTGTGGACCATGTTTTCCATCCTCGGTATCCGCATCAAGGCCGAATTGAATCTCAGTGAAACCGAATTTGGCCTGCTGGTCGCGACACCGATCCTCACCGGTTCGCTGATCCGACTGCCGCTCGGCATCCTGACCGACCGTTTCGGCGGGCGCATCGTCTTCTTCATCCAGATGCTCATCGTCGCCATCCCGATCTACGGGCTGGCGTTTGCCACCGAATATTGGCAATACCTGACGCTGGGCCTGTTCGTCGGTCTGGCCGGCGGCTCGTTCGCGACCGGCATCGCCTACACCTCAGCGTGGTTCAGCAAGCAACGCCAGGGCACGGCAATGGGCATTTTCGGCGCAGGCAACGCCGGTTCCGCGATCACCAATTTAGTCGCCCCCTTGCTGGTCGTGGCCTATGGCTGGCGCATGGTGCCGCAGGTCTATTCCATCGCCATGCTGGTGATGGCCGTGCTGTTCTGGCTGTTTACCTACCCCGATCCCAAGACCGAGGAACGCAAAAAGTCCGGAACCCGGATCAGCTTGGGCCAACAGCTCGCGCCCCTGATGGACGCCCGCGTTTGGCGCTTCGGGCTGTCCTACTACTTCGTCTTCGGCGCTTTCGTGGCGCTGGCGCTGTGGCTGCCGAAATACTACGTCAACGAATACGGCCTCGATCTTAAAACGGCCTCCTTCATCACCATTCTGTTTACCCTGCCTTCCGGGACAATCCGCGCTCTGGGCGGCTGGATTTCCGACCGCTTCGGCGGCGCGCAAACCACCTGGTGGGTGTTCTGGGTGTCGCTGGTCTGCCTGTTCTTCCTCTGCTACCCGCAAACCACGATGACCGTCCATACCATCCGTGGGGATGTGGCGGTCAGTCTCGGCGTGGGCGTGGTCACCTTCACCGTGCTGATCTTTATCGTCGGCATCGCGCAGGGTATCGGCAAAGCCAGCGTTTACCGCAGTCTGGCCGACCATTTCCCTAACAACATGGGTGTGGTCGGCGGCATGGTCGGCGTCATCGGCGGGCTGGGCGGTTTCACCATGCCGATTATCTTCGGAGTTGCGGTAGACGCACTTGGGGTGCGCAGCAGCGCCTACATGGTGATTTTCCTGGTGCTGATCGCGTCGATGATCTGGACCTGGCTGGCCGAACGGGACGAGCGCGAAGACATTCTGGAACGGCACGCCGACGCCCGCGCCGAAATGGTCGATGCCGAACTGATCGAACCGACCCGTCCGCGCCGGCGGCATTTGCTGATCGACTGGCGACCGGACGATGACGCTTTCTGGGAGAACGTCGGACGGCGCATCGCCAACCGCAATCTGTGGCTGTCCATGCCGGCGCTATTACTGGCCTTCGCGGTGTGGGTGGTGTGGAGTGTGATCGTGGTCAAGCTGCCCTTGGTCGGCTTCCAGTTCACCCCGAATCAGTTGTTCTGGCTGGCAGCGTTGCCGGGCCTGTCCGGCGCGTTGTTCCGGGCGTTGTATTCCTTCGTCGTGCCGATTTTCGGCGGGCGCAACTGGACGGTGTTCAGCACCGCGCTGCTGTTGCTGCCGACGTTGTGGATCGGCGTGGCGGTGCAAGACCCCAATACCCAATACGCGGTGTTTGTCGCCATTGCACTGCTGTGCGGGCTGGGCGCAGGCAACTTCTCGTCCAGCATGGCCAACATCAGCTTTTTCTACCCGCAGCGGATGCAGGGCACCGCGCTGGGTCTGAACGCCGGGGTCGGCAATCTGGGCGTGGGCTTGGCGCAATTGATCACCCCGATTGCCGTTTATGGCGGGGCGTTGCTGATTCTCGGCGGCGAAGCGCAAACCCTCAGCGACCAGGCGGGGACGGCCACTCGTATTTGGTTGCAAAACGCAGGCTTTATCTGGGTGCCCTTCATCCTAGTTGCCGCCATCGCGGCTTACTTTGGCATGGACAACATCGCTACGGTCAAGGCGGGTTTCGCCGAGCAGGTGGCGATCTTCAAGCACAAACACCAATGGCTGATGAGCTGGCTCTACACCGGCACGTTTGGCTCCTTCATTGGCTTGGCTGCGAGTTTCCCGATGCTGGTCAACACCGAATTTCCGGCAGTGGACGCCTTCAAATTCGCCTTTATCGGCCCGTTGCTAGCGGCATTGGTGCGACCGATTGGCGGCTGGCTGGCGGATCGGCAGGGTGGGGCGATGATCACCTTCTGGAGTTTCCTGGTCATGGCGGTCGCGGCGGTCGCGGCGATCCCGTTCTTGCCAGGCGCAGACGGCGGCGGCAGCGTAGTCGGGTTTGTGCTGATGTTCCTGATCCTGTTTCTGGCCGCCGGCGTCGGCAACGGCTCAACCTTCCGCATGATCCCGACCATTTTCCGCACCTTGCGCGAGCGGCAGGCGGCAGGGCAGGGCGAGGCGGCACTCGATCAAGCACGGCGCGAAGGCGTGACGGAAGCCGCTGCGACGTTGGGTTTCAGTTCGGCGGTCGCGGCCTTCGGCGGGTTCTTTATCCCCATCGCCTACGGTGCGTCCATCGAACTGACCGGCGGTTTCCAGGGCGCGCTGATCTTCTTTGGCCTGTTCTATCTGAGCTGCCTGTGGATCACTTGGCAGTGGTACGCCCGCAAGAGTGCGACGGTGCCGTGTTGAAATCCCCCTCTCCCCAACCCCTCTCCTGCAAGGGACGAGGGGCTTTCCTTCCTCCCCTCGCCCTTTCAAGGAGAGGGGCCGGGGGTGAGGGAATGACTTGCAAAGCCTACTTAATTTCCGTGACTGGAGCATCCATTCAATGACCGAACATAATCCCCGCACTTGGTTGAGCACCTGGACCCCGGAAGACCCGGGGTTCTGGGAATCCAAGGGTAAGAGTCTGGCCTGGAAAACGCTGACTATCACCACCCTGAATTTGATGATGGCGTTTATTGTCTGGTTCATGGTCAGCGCCCTGGTCGTGCGCCTGCCCAACATCGGCTTCAAGCTGACGCCAACCCAGTTGTTCTGGTTGGCGGCTATGCCGGGGCTGGCCGCCGGTATCCTGCGCGCCATCCACACCTTCCTGATTCCGCTGTACGGCACCCGCCATGTCGTGGCTTTCTCTACCCTGTCGTTGCTGATTCCGGCGCTGGGCTGGTTCTTTGCGATTCAGGACCCGACCACGCCTTACTGGGTGTTGTTACTGCTGTCGTTCCTGGCGGGGCTGGGCGGCGGCAATTTCAGTTCCTTCATGCCCTCGACCAGTCTGTTTTTCCCGAAGCGCCTGCAAGGCACCGCGCTGGCGATTCAGGCGGGCATCGGCAATTTCGGTGTCAGCGTGGTGCAGTTCGTCACGCCGTGGATCATCGGTTTTGCGCTGTTCGGTACGCTGGCCGGCGTGTCTCAAACCTTCGTTCCTTCCGCGCCGGGCGCTGCTACCAAGCCGATGTGGTTGCAAAATGCGGCGTTAATTTATGTGCCGTTCATCGTGGTGTTCGCTATCGCCGCCTGGACGATGCTGAAGTCGGTGCCGGTGCGGGCCAACTTCCGGGAACAGCTCGACATCTTCCACTTCAGCAACCTGCACGGCTTCTGGATGACGTCGCTCTACATCATGACTTTCGGCTCGTTCTCCGGCTTCGCCGCCACTTTCCCGTTGATGATCAAGCAGATGTACACGGTACTGCCGGGGGGTCCCGATCCGCTAACCTGGGCCTTTCTTGGCCCGCTGGTCGGCGCCACCGCCCGGGTGATCGCTGGCCCGATCTCCGATAAGTTGGGCGGTGCCATTGTCACCCATTGGTCCGGCATCGGCCTGCTGGCCTGCGCCATCGGCGTGACCTTCTACACCCATCCCACTTCGATGGCTGACTTCCCACTGTTCGTCGGGCTGATGCTGGGTGTGTTTTTCTTCAGCGGCATCGGCAACGCCAGCACCTTCAAGCAGATGCCGATGATTTTCGAGCCGCGCCAAGCGGGCGGCATCATCGGCTGGACTTCGGCGATGGCCTCGTTCGGTCCGTTCATTTTCGGAATGCTGATTGGCTGGTCGTTCGCCGCGACCGGTTCGCCCAACGCCTTCTTCTACGGCGTGGCGGTTTTCTACCTGTTCAACATCGCCATCAACTGGTGGTTTTACGCCCGTAAAGGGGCGGAGAAACCTTGTTAATCAGTGATTAATGAGTAGGTTGGGTTAGCGCACCGTGCGTAACCCAACATGGGGACGCATCACGACAACCCTGTTGGGTTACGGCCTGGTGGCCTAACCCAACCTACGTTTCATCCGAGGTCTATCATCATGAGTCATTTTCTCGACCGGCTGAATTTCTTCAAGAAAGTCACCGATACCTTTTCCGGCGATCATGGCATCGTCACGAATGAGGATCGCGGCTGGGAGGACGCCTACCGCGCCCGCTGGCAGCATGACAAGATCGTGCGCTCGACCCACGGGGTGAATTGCACCGGCTCCTGTAGCTGGAAGATTTATGTCAAGAACGGGCTGGTGACTTGGGAAACCCAGCAGACCGACTATCCGCGCACCCGTGATGATTTGCCGAATCATGAGCCGCGTGGTTGTCAGCGCGGCGCGTCGTATAGCTGGTATCTGTACAGCGCCAATCGCCTGAAATATCCGATGGTGCGCGGACGGTTGTTAAAACTGTGGCGGGAGGCGCTGGCGCTTAAAAAAGACCCGGTAGACGCCTGGGCGTCCATTGTCGAAGACCCGGTGAAAGCAGCGGAATATAAAACCAAACGCGGTCTGGGCGGTTTTGTCCGCGCCACTTGGGAAGAAGTCAATCCGTTGATTGCCGCCGCCAATGTGTACACCGCCAAGAAATACGGCCCGGATCGCATTTACGGCTTCTCGCCCATTCCAGCGATGTCTATGGTGTCCTACGCTGCCGGTTCCCGTTATTTATCGCTGATTGGCGGCGCGTGCGGTTCGTTTTATGACTGGTATTGCGATTTACCGCCGGCCAGTCCGATGGTTTGGGGCGAACAAACCGACGTGCCGGAATCAGCGGACTGGTATAACTCGACGTTCCTGATGATGTGGGGTTCCAACGTCCCACAGACCCGCACCCCGGACGCGCATTTCATGACCGAGGTGCGCTACAAGGGCACTAAGACCGTCGTGGTTTGCCCGGATTATTCGGAAGCCTCCAAGTTCGCTGATCTCTGGTTGCATCCTAAACAAGGCACTGATGCCGCTGTCGCCATGGCGATGGGCCATGTGATTCTGCGTGAATTTTATGTCGATGGGAAATCTGACTATTTCACTGATTACGCCCGGACTAAAACCGACTTCCCGATGCTGGTTTTTCTGGACAAGGGTAAAGATGGCGCTTACGTCAATGGTCGTTTTCTGCGCGCTTCCGATCTGGCCGACAGCGCTGGGCAGGCGAATAACCCGGAATGGAAGACGCTGGCTTTTGACGAAAAGAGTGGGAATTTGATCGTTCCCAATGGCTCCAACGGTTTCCGCTGGGGCGAGAAAGACGGCATGATCGGCAAGTGGAATCTGGAGCCGAAAGAGTCGCTGACCGGTACTGAAACGCAGTTGCGCTTGTCGGTTGCGGAAATCAATGATGCCATCGTCCCGGTGGCGTTTCCCTATTTCGGCGCGACCGAGCATCCGCATTTCGCCTGCACCAGCCATAACCCGATCCAGGTGCGCAATGTGCCAGCCAAGAAAGTGAAATTGGCCAATGGTTCCGAAGCGCTGGTGGCTACTGTTTATGACCTGACTTTGGCCCAGTACGGTCTGGATCGCGGGATGGGCGGAGAAAATGTCGCCAAGACCTTTGACGACGACGTGCCTTACACCCCGGCCTGGCAGGAAAAAATCACTGGCGTGCCCCGCGCCCAGATCATCACCGTCGCCCGCCAATTCGCTGAGAATGCGGATAAAACGCACGGCAAGTCGATGATTATTATCGGCGCGGCGATGAACCACTGGTATCACATGGACATGAATTACCGGGGAGTCATCAACATGCTGATGATGTGCGGCTGCGTCGGCCAGAGTGGCGGCGGCTGGTCGCATTACGTCGGTCAGGAGAAGCTGCGTCCGCAGACGGGCTGGACCGCGCTGGCATTTGCGCTGGACTGGCACCGTCCGCCCCGGCACATGAATTCCACCTCGTTCTGGTACGTCCACAGCAGCCAGTGGCGGCATGAAAAGCTGGCGATGACCGAGATTCTCTCGCCGTTGGTTGATCCTCAACAATGGCAGGGCACGCAGATTGACTACAACGTGCGGGCCGCCCGGATGGGCTGGCTGCCGACCGCGCCGCATTTCGATGTCAATCCGCTGGGCGTCACCAAAGCTGCTGAAGCCGCTGGACAGACGCCCGCCGCGTATCTGGCGGATAATCTGAAAGCCGGCAAGATCGACTTCGCATTCGCCGATCCTGATAACCCGGTCAACTTCCCGCGCAACCTGTTTGTCTGGCGCTCCAACCTGCTCGGCTCCTCCGGCAAGGGCCATGAGTATTTCCTGAAATACCTGCTGGGCACGACCCACGGCGTGCAGGGCAAGGATTTGGGCGAGGAAGGTGGCGAGAAGCCGATGGAAGTCAAATGGCGCGAAGGCGCGCAAGGCAAGCTCGATCTGCTGGTGACCCTGGACTTCCGCATGTCCACCACCTGCATGTATTCCGACATCGTGCTGCCAACCGCCACCTGGTATGAGAAGAACGATCTCAACACCAGCGATATGCACCCGTTCATTCACCCGTTGTCCGCAGCAGTCGATCCGGCCTGGGAGTCGCGCACCGACTGGGACATCTTCAAGGGCCTCGCCAGGACCTTCTCAGAAGTGTGCGTCGGTCATCTCGGCGTGGAGAAAGATCTCATCGCCCTGCCGACCCAGCACGACACCCCGTCCGAACTGGCGATGCCGGACGTGAAGGACTGGAAGAAGGGCGAATGCGACTTGATTCCCGGCAAGACCGCGCCGAGCCTGATCGTCGTTGAACGCGATTATCCCAACACGTACAAGAAGTTCACCTCGGTCGGCCCTCTGCTGGACAAACTGGGCAACGGCGGCAAGGGCATCAGTTGGAATACCGAGCATGAGGTTGAGGCACTGGCGACGCTGAATTACACCGTCCTGGAGGAAGGCGTCTCCCAAGGTCGGCCCCGGATTGAAACCGATATCGACGCAGCCGAAATGGTCATGATGCTGGCCCCGGAAACCAACGGCCATGTTGCGGTGAAAGCCTGGGAGGCGTTGGGCAAGATCACCGGTCGTGACCATACCCATCTGGCCCTGCCCAAGGAACACGAAAAAATCCGTTTCCGCGACATTCAGGCCCAGCCGCGCAAGATCATCTCCTCACCCACTTGGTCCGGGCTGGAAGATGAAAAGGTCAGCTACAACGCCGGCTACACCAACGTCCATGAACTGATTCCGTGGCGCACCGTGACCGGTCGCCAGCAGTTCTATCAGGATCATGCCTGGATGCTCGGCTTTGGCGAAGCGATGTGCGCTTACCGCCCGCCGGTGGATATGAAGACCGTCGCGCCGATCATCGGCAAACGGCCGAATGGCAACAAGGAAATCGTGCTGAACTTCATCACCCCGCATCAGAAGTGGGGCATTCACAGCACCTACACCGACAACCTGCTGATGCTCACCCTGTCGCGCGGCGGCCCGATCATCTGGATTTCCGAGAAGGACGCCCGCCAGGCCGGCATCGAGGATAACGACTGGATCGAAGCCTACAACGTCAACGGGGCGATTGCGGCGCGGGCAGTGGTCAGCCAGCGCGTGCCGGAAGGCATGTCGATGATGTACCACGCCCAGGAAAAGATCACGAATACGCCCGGCTCGGAAATTACCGGCACCCGTGGCGGCATTCACAACTCGGTCACCCGCACCATCCTGAAGCCCACCCACATGATCGGCAGTTATGCTCAGCAGAGCTACGGCTTCAACTATTACGGCACGGTCGGGGCTAACCGCGACGAATTTATCATCGTCCGCAAGATGGCCAAGATCGACTGGATGGACGACGAACAGCCGGCTGAGACCGAAGCGGCGGGACATTAATTTCAGCCCCCTCACCCCTGGCCCCTCTCCCACAAGGGGAGAGGGGAGTGAAGGGTTTTGAATTGATTATGAGGATCGCTCCATGAAAGTACGCGCACAAATCGCCATGGTCCTGAACCTGGACAAGTGCATTGGCTGCCACACCTGTTCCGTGACCTGCAAGAACGTCTGGACCTCCCGTGACGGGATGGAATACGCCTGGTTCAACAACGTCGAGACCAAGCCCGGCATCGGTTATCCGAAGGAATGGGAGAATCAACAGAAATGGAACGGCGGCTGGAAGCGGCGCAAGGACGGCCAGATCGAGCCAAAACAGGGTAGTAAGTGGCGCATTCTGGCCAACATTTTCGCCAATCCCGACCTGCCGGCGATTGATGACTATTACGAGCCGTGGGATTACGACTACGCGCATTTGCAAAATGCGCCGGAGTCGAAAGCCATGCCGGTCGCCCGACCCCGTTCCGCCATTAGCGGCGAGCGGATGCAGAAAATTCACTGGGGGCCGAACTGGGAAGAAATTCTCGGCACCGAATTCGCCAAGCGCTCGAAGGACACCAACTTCGAGGGCATACAGAAGGAAATGTACGGCGAATTTGAAAATAGCTTCATGATGTATCTGCCGCGCCTGTGCGAGCACTGCCTGAATCCGGCCTGCGTCGCTTCGTGTCCATCGGGTGCAATCTACAAGCGCGAGGAAGACGGCATCGTGCTGATCGATCAGGACAAATGCCGGGGCTGGCGGATGTGCGTATCGGGTTGCCCGTACAAGAAGATTTACTACAACTGGAATACCGGCAAGTCCGAAAAGTGCATCTTCTGCTACCCGCGCATTGAATCCGGCCAGCCGACGGTGTGTTCGGAAACCTGCGTCGGGCGCATTCGCTATCTCGGTGTGTTGCTGTACGACGCTGACAAGATCGAAGCTGCCGCCAGCGTCGCCGATGAGCACAGTCTCTATCAGGCGCAACTGGATATGTTCCTCGACCCGTTCAGCCCGACCGTGCAGGCCGAGGCTCGTAAGGCCGGCATTCCCGAAGCCTGGCTGGATGCGGCGCAGAAATCGCCGATCTACAAGATGGCGATTGATTGGAAGATTGCCTTCCCGCTGCATCCTGAATACCGCACCTTACCAATGGTTTGGTATGTACCGGCGCTGTCACCGATTCAATCTCGCGCGGAAGCCGGGCAAATCGGCATGAACGGCATCATTCCTGATGTCGGCTCGCTGCGGATTCCGTTGAAATATCTGGCGAACCTGCTGACCGCTGGCGATGAAAAGCCGGTCAAGCTGGCGCTGGAGCGGATGCTGGCCATGCGCGCCTACATGCGGGCTAAAACCGTCGATGGCGAAATCCATGAAGAGGCATTGAAGGCAGTCAATTTGCGCATCGATCAGGTCGAATCCATGTATCGCTATCTGGCGATTGCGAACTATGAAGATCGCTTCGTCATTCCGACTTCGCACCGGGAATACGCCAGCGCCACTTATGACGCTTTTGGCGAACGCGGCGGCTGCGGGTTCAGCTTCGGCAATGGCTGCTCGCCGGGGACGGATAAGACCAACCTGTTCGGCGGCAAGAAGATCAACGTGCGCCGGGCAACTCCGATTCGGGTGGAGAAAGCCGAATGAAAACCCTGAAAGTCCTCTCCGCCTTGCTGTGCTATCCGCAAGCGGAGATACAGGCGGCGCTGGGTGAAATGGCTGACGTGCTAGATCGGGAGCGCCTGTTGCCGGAACGGGAACATCAGGCGTTATTGGCGCTCATGCGGCAAATGGCGCAGACCGACCTGATGGAGTTGCAGGAGCGGTATATCCGGCTGTTTGACCGGGGCCGGGCGCTGTCGCTGCATCTGTTTGAACACGTTCACGGCGAATCACGGGATCGCGGCCAGGCGATGGTCGATCTGTTGGCGGTCTATCACCAGCACGGTTTCGAACTGAACGCCCGCGAATTGCCCGACTACATCCCGCTGTTCCTGGAATATCTGGCGCAACGACCGGATGGAGAAGCCTTGGATATGTTAGCCGATGCACTGCACGTCATTGCGTTGCTGGGTGCCCGGCTGGCGGAACGCGGCAGCGATTATCACGTCGTGTTCGAGGCGCTCTCCGCGCTGGTCGGTGAGCCTGCGGACATTGCGGATATTCGCCGCCAGGTCGCCAATGAGGGACCGGATCAGACGGTGGTGAATATGGACAAGATTTGGGAAGAAGAGGCGGTGACGTTTCTGGCGAATCAGGAAGGCTGCGGGATGCATCGACCGATGACCGGTTCGACGCAGCCAGTGCAATGGGTTCCCCGATCTTCACCGTCACAACCGCCCGCTTATTCCCGGTAAAACCTCCCCTTTCCCGCCAGCGGGAGAGGGGTCGGGGGTGAGGGCCGTTTTCGATTATGCGAGGCAAACGATCATGAGTTACCTGGATACCCTGTTTTTTGGCGTCTATCCCTACTTGGCCGGCGCGGTGTTCCTGTTCGGCAGTCTGGTGCGATTTGACCGTGACCAGTTCACCTGGAAAGCCCATTCCAGCCAGATTTTGAACAAGAAGGACATGCGGCTGGCCAGCAACCTGTTCCATGTCGGCATCATCCTGCTGTTCTTCGGCCACTTCTTCGGGATGTTGACACCGCCGGAAATTTTGCACGCCATCGGCGTTTCCGCCAGCGCCAAGCAAGTGCTGGCGGTCGTCGCCGGCACGATCTTCGGCCTGATGTGCTTTGTCGGCTTAACGATGTTGGTGAAGCGGCGGCTGACCGATCCACGGGTGCGGGCGACCAGCACCAAGATGGACATCTTTATTCTGTTGTTGCTATACGTGCAGTTGATTCTCGGCCTGCTGACCGTGCCGCTGTCGCTGATGCACATGGACGGCGGCAATATGCTGCTGTTGATGCAGTGGGCGCGGAATGTTGTGACCTTCGATCCCGCAGAAGCCGTGGCGGCGATCACGCCGATTGGCTTCCTGTTCAAGCTGCACATGGTCCTCGGCATGACGGTGTTCCTGGTGTTTCCGTTCAGCCGCCTGGTGCATATCTGGAGCGCGCCGGTCACTTATCCGGTTCGGCCCTATCAGGTAGTGCGCCAGCGTTAATCCGCCGCGATGCCTTCCCTCGGTCTTCCCCTGCCAGGGAGAGGGCTTCTGGCGAAACAGTGACTTGTGGTACTCCCCCTCCCCTCGTGGAAGGGGTTGGGGGAGGGGGAACGCTTACGTCAGGCGGCCTTTTGATCCAGCACCGGAACCCGGTAATACAGTTCGTTCAGCGATGCCGAGCGTCCGGGACCAAGGACGATCCGGCAATGCTCGCGCCGCAGTTGTCGGGGATCCGCCGCCCCGCAGGAATGCGCGATGATCGCCACTTCATGCCGCACATTTTCCACGTAATGTCGCACCCGTCCGGCCTTGTCTTCGGGGTCCAGACCCCGTTGCAAGCGGGGATTGTGGGTGGTGATGCCCGCCGGACAGGTGTTTTTATCGCACTGCATGGACTGCACACAGCCGAGCGCGAACAGAAAACCCCGTGCTGAGTTGACAAAATCCGCTCCCACACACAGCGCCCAGGCCACTTCACCCGGATTAATCAGCTTGCCGGAGGCAATCACCCGAATGCGTTCGCGCAAGCCATACTCGATCAGCTTGTCCACGACCAGCGGCAAGCTTTCCTGCAACGGCAGGCCCACGTAATCCATCAGGCTCATGGGCGCAGCGCCCGTACCGCCATCGGCGCTGTCCACCGTGATGAAGTCCGGGGCACGGTCCAGCCCTTGGCGGACGATGGCCTGACAGAGATCGTCTAACCCGCGTGGATCGCCGATCACCCACTTAAAGCCGGTCGGTTTACCGGTCAGGGTTCTCACCCGGTGGATAAAATCCAGCAACGCCGTGGCATCCGCGATGTCGAGATGACGATTGGGGCTGCGGGAATCCTGACCGACGGGAATCCCGCGAATCGCGGCAATCTCCGGCGTGACCTTGGTCGCTGGCAGGATGCCCCCTTTCCCCGGCTTCGCGCCCTGACTCAGCTTGATCTCGAACAGCTTGACCTGGGGATGGGCGGCCACTTCGCGCAAGCGGGTTTCATCCAGGCCGCCTTGTCCATCACCGACGCCGTATTTCGCCGTGCCGATTTGAAATACTAAATCAGCGCCGCCGGCTAGATGATATGGCGACAAGCCGCCCTCGCCGGTGTTCAACCAGCAACCGGCTAATCGCGCCCCGTTCGACAGCGCCCGCACCGCCGACTGGGAAATTGCGCCATAACTCATCGCCGAGATATTGAAAAAACTGCCCGCCGCATAGGGTTGAGCGCAGTCCGGGCCGATGACCAATGGCGGGACGGTTTCCGCCGCAGTATCCAGGGCTGGAAAAGCGGTGTTGGCGAACAGCAAGGTGCCGGGTGGACGTAAATCGCGGGTTGAGCCGAAGGGCTGAGTGTTGTCCAGATTCTTCGCCGCCCGATAGACCCATCCGCGCTGGGCGCGGTTGAACGGCATCTCTTCCCGATCCATGGCATAAAAATATTGGCGAAAGAACACGCCCAAATGTTCCATCTGGTAGCGCAATCGCCCGATGACCGGGAAATTGCGGCGAATGGCGTGTTGGGTCTGGGTGATGTCGATGAAGTAGAGAATGGTGATCAGCAAGACGCCCACGCCGACGGCAAAAACAAATAACGCCGCCATGACCGCCAGAAAGGTTGTAACGAAGCCGGATAGATCGAGAAAATTCATGATCAGCCTCCATTTAAAAAAGAGTCGTGACTACTCAGCACCTCTTTGAATCTCGTTCCCACACCGGAGCTTGGGAATCCGACAGGAATGGTTCATGTCTGAATCACGGATTCACCGGATGGCGCGGATTTCACGGATAAAACCCTTCCGTGCAATCTGTTAATCCATTAATCCGTGATTCAGATAGTCATCCAATTTAGGATTAACTCGCTCGGCGGTGACGCCGGCTAAACCAAAAGCCGCATCAGCATATAGATCGCCACGCCGACCATGGCCGTAGCAAACAGTTTTTGTAACTGCGGCCCGGCGAGACGGCGACTTAAACGCCCGCCCAATATCATACCGCCCAGCCCACCGAGGGCGAACAGAGTGGTCACTGTCCATGCCAGAGGGCGTCCCGCCAACAGATAGGATACGCTACCTGCCGCGCTGATGATCGCGATAATTAACAGTGAAGTAGCGACCGCACGCTGCATCGGCAGAGACGCGATCAACACCAGGGCTGGAACGATGAGGAATCCGCCGCCGACGCCGAACAGGCCGGACAGGAAGCCGGTGAAAACGCCACTCAGCGCCAGTACGACAGCGCAACGGGAGGTCAGAGCCAAACCGCCAGCCGGATTGATCCGGCAGGCCGGGCCGGAAGTCGTGTCGAGAGCCTTATCGCCCGCACGCACAATGCGAGCGTCAGCGGGACGGCGGACGGCTTGAAGCCACATCCGCGCCGCCACTAGCAGCATCAACAGGGCAAAGCCGCCCAGCAGGAATTGTGCTGGCAGCTTCGCACCCAGAACTGTACCCAACGGCGCGCCGACGATGCCCGCCATCCCAAACAGAAGCGCGGCTTTGAGTTCCACTTCACGCCGCCGCAAACGAACTATCGCCCCGCCCAGGGCGGTAGCTCCTACCGCTATTAATGAGACACCAACCGCCTCATGCGCTGGCATGGCCAGACCGTAAACCAACAGCGGTACGGCGAAAATGGAACCACCGCCGCCAGTCAGTCCCAGAGAAAAGCCGATGATCAGTCCGAACAACAGGTTTAACATATCGGTGCTTTATCCCTGATTCTGCCGACACATCGGATATACGTTGACCGCATTGTTGATTGCCTTATTCATTAAAATGCATTATCGCAATCTGGTTAAAAAATAGCTCTGTCAAAGGTTATAACCCGTGACTACGCCTGCTGAAGTTGCTGAATTTATCCGGATTTGCCGCGAGAGTACGCTGACCGAGCGCAGCGGTTCCCAGAGTCATTTCATCGCCTTGTGTCGGTTGCTAGGGGTCAAGCCTCCGATGGAGGAAGACCCGCACGGTGAATGGTTCACCTTCGAGAAGGGCGCGAAGAAGACCGGCGGCGGCGATGGGTGGGCCGATGTCTGGCGACGGCATTGCTTCGCCTGGGAATACAAGGGCAAGCACAAGGATTTAGCGGCGGCGCTGCGCCAGTTGCAGCAGTACGCGCTGGCCCTGGATAACCCCCCGCTGTTGATCGTTTCCGACATGGAGACGATTGAGATTCACACGAATTTCCCGAATACGGTCAACGTTGTCCACCGGCTGACTTTGGAGGACCTGGCCAATCCCGCCAGGCTGGACTTGTTGCGCTGGGCGTTCCTGGAACCCGACCGCTTGCAGCCGAGCCGGACACGGGAGGCGGTCACGCAAGACGCGGCGATGTTGCTGGGCGGGTTGGCGCAACGGTTACGCCAGCGGGGCCACGATCCGCAACCGGTGGCGCATTTCATGACCCGGTTGCTGTTTTGTTTGTTCGCTGAGGATATTGGGCTGTTACCCGACCGGTTGTTCAGCACGCTGGTGGATGAATCGCGGCGGTCGCCGACGGATTTTCCCGGATTGGCCGGTGATCTGTTTCGGGCGATGCATCAGGGCGGGCGGTTCGGGTTTGAACGGATCGCCTGGTTTAACGGCGGGTTGTTCGATGACGACCGCTGCCTGCCGTTGGAAAAAGCCGATTTGGATACGCTGCATTCCGCGACCGTGTTGGACTGGTCAGCGATTGAACCGGCAATCTTCGGGACGCTGTTTGAACGCGGGCTGGACCCGGACAAGCGCAGTCAACTGGGCGCGCATTACACCGATGCTGAGTCCATCCGCCGGTTGATTGAACCGGTGATTCGGGAGCCGTTGCTGGCGGAATGGGCGACGGTGAAGGCGGTGATGGACGGGGACTTGCGTAAGGCCGGGGCGAAATCCCGGCAGCAGGCGACCCATCGGCTGCATGGGTTTCTGGAACGATTGCGGACCTTCCGGGTTCTCGATCCGGCCTGTGGTTCGGGCAACTTTCTCTATCTGGCGTTGCGGACGCTGAAAGATATTGAGCATCAGGTGATGCTGGAGGCCGAAACGCTGGGCCTGCAACGCGGTTTTCCCACGGTCGGCCCGGAAGCGGTGATCGGCATTGAGATCAATCCCTATGCGGCGGAACTGGCGCGGCTGACAGTATGGATTGGTGAGATTCAATGGATGCTGGGACATGGTTACAGTTTGAATGATCAGCCGATTTTGAAACCGTTGAATTCCATTGAATGCCGGGATGCGTTGCTGGATATCCCTCCTGAATTCCCCCCCTGCCAAGGGGGGGTGTCCCAAAGGGACGGGGGGGTCTTGCCGAACGTGTCGAACCACCCCGGCGCTGCGCGCCACCCCTCCTTGTCCAAGGAGGGGAATTCGGTAAGAGAAGCCACTTGGCCGGTTGCGGAGGCGATTGTCGGTAATCCGCCGTTTTTGGGCGGCTCCAAGCTGTTGCGGGAATTAGGCGATGAGTACGCCGCTCGACTGCGCCATGTCTACGCCGGGCGGGTTCCGGGCGGCGCTGATCTGGTCTGTTATTGGTTCGAGAAAGCGCGGGCGCAGATTGCAGCGGGTCAGGCGCAACGCGCCGGCTTGGTGGCGACGAACTCGATTCGCGGCGGGGCTAATCGCAAAGTGTTGGAGCGCATTCTCGCGACTCCCTCCCCCTTGATGGGGGAGGGTTGGGGTGGGGGTGAGAAACTGGTAATTTTCCATGCATGGTCAGATGAGCCGTGGATCAATAATGGCGCGGCGGTGCGGGTGTCGCTGGTGGGATTTGGTTCGGCAACCGGTGATGCGGTTTTAAACGGCCAGCCCGTGGCGGAAATTTACGCGGATTTGACCAGCCGGCTAACCACTGCTGACGCGATGGATTTAACCCAAGCAAAGCTACTACTTGAAAACTCTAAAATTTGTTTCATTGGTACAAAAAAAGCTGGCGCATTTGATATTACTAGTGAACAGGCACAAGCGTTATTGGGTTTTCCTAATCCCCATAATAAACCTAATTCAGAAGTGCTATTTCCTTGGGTTAATGGAAAATCAATTGCTGGTCGTGAGCCACCAAAATGGATTATTTACTTTGCTGAACTAGATGAACAAAATGCAGCATTATATGAGAGACCCTTTGAGTATATTTATAGAGCCGTCTATACAGAGCGCCAAGTCAATCGGGAAGAACGCGCCAGATTGAAATGGTGGTTACATCGTCGCCCTGCAACTGAGATGCGCCAAGCTACTTTGCTCTTAAAACGCTATATTGCCACACCGCGTGTTTCAAAATATCGCCTATTTGTGTGGGTTCCATCCATAGTCATTTCAGATGATGGCGTTTATATTTTTGCCCGTTCCGACGATGCCACCTTCGGCATCCTGCACTCGCGGTTTCATGAACTCTGGGCGCTGGGAACTTGTACTTGGCTTGGCAAAGGCAATGATCCCCGCTACACACCGACCACCTGCTTCGAGACCTTCCCCTTCCCGGAAGGTGTCTTGACTGATCCAGACCCGGATACCCACTTTCCCGAAATCGCCGCCGCTGCCCGGCGGCTGAACGAACTGCGCGAAAACTGGCTCAATCCCCCCGACTGGGTAGATCGCGTTCCCGAAATTGTCCCCGGCTATCCTGATCGCCTGATCCCCAGACCCGAACATGCCGCCGAACTCAAGCGACGCACCCTGACGAATCTCTACAATCAGCGTCCGGCCTGGCTGGTTCACGCCCATCGCGCCCTCGATGAAGCCGTCGCTGCCGCTTACGGCTGGCCGGCGGACTTGACCGAGGCGGACATTCTGCGCCGCCTGCTGGCGCTGAACCGGGAACGTTCCTGCTACTCTGTTGCCCGCTGATCGACCATGAAGGATTCCATGCCATGACCCGCCTCTCACTTCGCTGCTGGCTGCTTTCGTTACTACTGGGGTCAACCTGCGCGCTGGCTCTGGAAGTCGGTGAAATTCAGGTTCAGTCCGCGTTGAACCAGTTATTCGACGCGACGATTCCCTTGCCGACGTTGACCCCCGAAGAACTGGGCCGGGTTTCCGTCAAAATCGCCTCGCCGTCGATGTTCGAGGAATTTGGTCTTGACCGGGCGGCGACCCTGGCAAATCTGGTCTTTTCGATTCAATACGACGCGGAAGGGCGGGTTTACGTCAAAGTCGTTTCCACCCAGCCGATCCGCGAGCCGTCGCTGGCGTTGCTGCTGGAATTTGGCTGGCCGCGTGGCAAGACCTTCCGCGAATTCACGGTGTTTCTTGATCCCGTGCGACGCCTAGCCCAGCGCCCCAGCAGCCGGACCAAAACGGTGTTGAATGCGCCGGAAGCGCCTGGAGTTGCCCCCGCACCGATTCCAGCGCCAGCCGTCGCTGCCGCCGTTCCTGAGAACCGTGAGCCGGCAGCCTCACCACTCCCGGTGGCAACGCCATCGACTGTGCCGGCCTACAAGCCGGGTGACGTTTATGGACCGGTCGCTCCGGGCGAAGGGCTGTGGGGCATCGCGACCAAGCTCCGGCCCGAGGGAATTACCCGCGAACAAATGATGCAAGCCCTGTTTCAGGCTAATCCGCAGGCATTTTCCAGCGCCGGGATCGGGGGTCTGAAGACTGGCGCCCGGTTACGAATTCCGACCTACCGGGAGATTGCTGACTCTACGGGTTCCCCGATTGCCCGGCGACTGGCGACTGTGGAAGAACCTCCGGCGATACCAGTAGCCGTAGATAGCACTCCACCCCCCAGTACGCCCGAAGTCTTTCCGCTGGTGTTGGCGCCTATTCCTGAACCGGTCGCCGTCACGGAAACGCCAGCGCCCCAACCCACCGCACCGACGCCCCCTGCCCCGGAAGCTGCGCCCTCTCCACCGATTCCTGAACCGGTGGCTGCGGTTGCCGAACCGAAACCAGCACCGGAAACCCCCCAAGCGGCTGAACCCGTCGCCGCTGAACCCGAAAAACCAGCCGCCCCAGAATCGGAAACTCCCCATGCGGCTGAACCCGTCGCCGCTGAACCCGAAAAACCAGCCGCCCCAGAACCGCAACCGCCTCAACCGGCTGAGTCCGTCGCCACCGCGCCAGAAGCAGATTCACCCATTCTGGAACCGGTTTCAGCGACGCCACTGCTGTTTATAGCCGTCTCGGAAATTCTGGCGGACGCCGCACGACTCCCGACGATGGTCATCTCCGAACCAGCGGCTGCGGAGCCATCTATCGCCGAACCGCCCAAGCCGGTCGTTGCCGAGTCACCGGCTGAACCCCCCGTTCCCGACGAAAAACCGGTTGAATCGCCCGCCGCGCCCGTCGCCGACGAGCCACCGGCTGAACCCCCCGTCGTCGCCGAGTCACCGGCTGAACCCCCTATCGTCGCCGAAGAACTGCTGGTCGTTGAACAGCCCTCTCCCGCTGAGTTACCAGATAAGGTCTACAAAGGCGGTGATGAATACGGCCCAGTTTCCAATAACGAGCGACTCTGGGACATCGCCACCAAAGTGCGCCCCGATCCGAACCTGGGCCGGGACATTATGATGAAAGCCCTGTTCTTGGCGAATCCACAAGCGTTTTCCAAGCCGACCATGGATCATTTGAAAACGGGATCAATGCTACGCATTCCCACTCTTCAAGAAATCGTCAAATACACTGATTCCACGGTCGCAAAAAGTTTACTGGAACAACAAAACGCTGCTGAATCCCGGAAAACCGATGTTCCGAAACCCGCATCGCCGGACGGGGGGGAATGACGAGTCACGCCCCAACGGGGCGCGCTAACTTCAGCCCAAGGCGTCGCCCTGGGCTGAAATGGATCCGCCCCTTTGGGGCTTAAAGATGTTTTTTTAGCCCTGAAAGGGCGATTCAATATTAGCCCAGGGCGTTGCCCTGGGTGGTTTTTAACGCCAGAAAAAATTCAACCGGGACTGCCGACCGCTGTTAATGCGCACCGACTGCCCTTGCGTCCGGCCCATAGCATCGACATCCACGGTATAAGCACCGGGCGGTAATTGCACAAAGAACCAAGGACCTTCCGACTTGGCGCTGAAGACGGTTTCGCCGCGTGCATTGATGATGTTCACCCGGACATCCGCCAGATAGTTGCCGGCCTGCATGGCGAACAACAACCGCAAATTGAACTGATGAAACAGAGCATTGAGTTCATCGCGTTCGTTTGCGCCGATTCCGCCCGACACATAACGAATCCCCCGGTCTTCCCGAATCTGAATCCCGCTCGGTGGCGACCAGCCCGGTCCGCTGTCCATGTCTATAGCCTCTTCTACCTCGGGCTGAGAGAACTGAACGGCCCTACCCGGCGATACCCCCTGTCGTGATGAACCGGGCAGGGGAGGCGGTTCCTGCAACTGCGGCATCTGATAAGCCGGGGCGCCAGTCGGCATCGGCTGTGCGCCTGCCCACGAAATCAACCCCCCGCTCAATACCAAGGCGGTCAGACCCACTATACGCATCGTCGCCATTTTTGCTCTCCTCAGGCTATTTAACGTGTGACTGTTTGGAGTCCATGGTTACGGACTTGATTCCCGCCGTCAACCCTGGATAGCCTGTATGTATTGTTGGCGCATGGCCTTCTTGTCAAGCTTGCCGACGCTGGTTTTCGGAATGGCGTCAACAAACAGCACCCGGTCAGGAATGCCCCATTTGGAAATGACGCCCCGCTCGGCGAAGTCTTGCAGCCAGGCGCGAATCGCCGCTGCCTCCAAGTCCTGTCCCGGCTTGGCCACCACCAGCGCCATAGGCCGCTCGCCCCATTTTGGATCGGGGACACCGACGACCGCTGCTTCGGCAACCGCCGGATGTTTGAGAATCAAATCCTCCAGTTCCAGCGAGGAGATCCACTCACCGCCGGTCTTGATCACGTCCTTCAGCCGGTCAGTGATTTTGAGATAGCCCTCAGCGTCGATTACGCCAATATCGCCGGTGTGTAGATAGCCGCCGCGCCAAAGCTGTTCGGAATTGCGCGGGTCCTTGAGATAACCCTGGGTTAGCCACGGGGTGCGCACCACCACTTCACCCTGACTGACGCCATCGTGTGGCATATCGTTCATCTCCTCGTCCACAATCCGCAGCTCGACCATGGGAATCGGCAGGCCGGTCTTGCAGCGAATCTCCAGTTGCCGCTCCTCGTCCCAGTCCAGCATGTGCGGCTTGAGCTGGGCGAACGTCAGAATCGGACAGGTTTCCGACATGCCGTAGGCGGCGAAAATGTCCACGCCCCGGCTGCGGGCCTGGCGGGCCAGCGCCTGTGGCAACGCTGCACCGCCAATGATCACCTTCCATCGCGACAGATCGGTCTCCTCCACCTTGGGGCTGGACAGCAGCATTTGCAGAATGGTCGGCACACAGTGGGAAAAGGTCACGTCTTCACATTGAATCAGACTCAACAGGTGTTCAGGGACATAGCGACCCGGATAAACCTGTTTGACGCCCAGGGTGGTGGCGATGTAGGGAACCCCCCAGGCGTGGACGTGGAACATCGGGGTAATCGGCATATACACATCATCCTGATTCAGCCGCCCCTGACCAGAACCGGCCAGCGCCGCGCGCGTCGCCAGGGTGTGCAATACCAATTGCCGATGGCTGAAATACACGCCCTTGGGCAGACCGGTCGTGCCGGTGGTGTAAAACGTGGTGGCGCGAGTGTCCTCGGAGAAATCCGGGAATGTATGGCCGGGGTCGCCCGAAGCCAGTAGGGCTTCATACTCGGTGGCGATTTCCAGAGTTGTGGCCGGAGTCACGCCGGTATCGTTCAACAATACGAGCTTCTTGACCGGCTCGATGCGTTCACGGATGGTTTCCAGAATCGGCAGAAATTCAGTGTTGACCAGAATCACGTCATCCTCGGCGTGATTGATGGTGTAGAGAATCTGCTCCGGGGACAGCCGGATGTTCACCGTATGGAGTACCGCGCCCATCATCGGCACGGCAAAAAAGCATTCCAAATAACGATGGCTGTCCCAGTCCATCACCGCCACCGTGTCGCCGGACTTGACGCCCAAACCTGCCAGACCGCTGGCCAGCCGACCGATCCGCTCGCCCAGTTCGCGGTAGGTCAGGCGCTTGAAATCGCCGTAAACAATCTCCTGATCCGGGAACTGGCGAACCGGATTATCGAGCAGATTTTTGATCAGCAGAGGGTTGTAATAAGCGGATGGGGTGCGTTCGATACTTTTTACAGACACGGGTACAGCCTCCTCATTGTCGTTTTGATGGTCCGCCGCGCAGGGGCGGTCGTTGGAAAAAATCTATCGTGTTGTGCTGCTCAACCGCCATGCCGGGCGATAGACGCCTTAATGGCCACCACATCCTTGTCCATCACTTCAAACCGTTGCGGCTGCGTTTCAAGCTGTTCGTAGCCCGCTGGCCGCTCCGGAGAACGGCCCAGTGCTTCGATGATGGAATCCTCGAATTTGACCGGTAAGGCGGTTTCCAGACACAGCAGCGGAACGCCCTCCTCGCGATATTCCAGCCCCACTTTCACGCCATCGGCGGTGTGCGTGTCAATGATCATCCCGGATTCTTGGTACACCCGGCGAATCGTCGCCATGCGGTTCTGGTGCGTGCTGGAGCCGGTGACAAAGCCCGATTCCCGCACGGTCTGGAAATACGGCGTCCCGGACAGATCGAAAGAACCCTGTGCTTCCACCTGCCGCCACAACTCGCGCACCACTGCCGGATCGCGCCCGACCGCTTCGAAGATGAACCGCTCGAAATTGGACGCCTTGGAAATATCCATCGACGGGCTGCTGGTGTGCGTCACCTGATCGGTCGCCCGGACTCGATAAACACCGGTGCGGAAGAATTCGTCGAGCACATTATTTTCGTTGGTAGCCAGAATCAGCCGGCGGATGGGTAGCCCCATGCGCTTGGCGATATAGCCGGCGCAGATATTGCCGAAATTGCCGGACGGCACGGCAAAGGACACTTCCTGATCTTCGCGGGTCGTGACTGCCAGCCAGCCCTTGAAGTAATAAACGATCTGCGCCGCGACCCGCGCCCAATTGATCGAATTGACCGTGCCAATGGCGTAGCGGGCCTTGAACTCAGCGTCATTGCTGACCGCCTTGACCACGTCCTGACAGTCATCGAACACGCCGCGCACCGCGATATTGAAAATGTTGGGGTCTTGCAGCGAGAACATCTGCGCGGTCTGAAACCGGCTCATTTTCTGATGCGGCGAGAGCATGAACACCCGGATGCCGCGTTTACCGCGCAGGGCGTATTCCGCGCTGGAACCGGTATCGCCCGAAGTCGCGCCGAGAATGTTGAGATGACCACCCGTTTTCAACAGAGCATATTCAAACAGATTGCCCAGCAGTTGCAGGGCGATGTCCTTGAACGCCAGCGTCGGGCCGTTGGACAGACCGAGAAGCCACACCCCGTCGCTGAGCGGCGTGACCGGGGTAATGGCCTCGGTGCGGAATGCTGCGACTGTGTAGGTTTTGTCGATCAGCGCCCGCAAATCCTCCACCGGAAGGTCATCGGCGAACTGGCGCAAAATGGCGAACGCCAGTTCCGGGTAGGACAAACCGCGCCAACGGGCTAATTCATTGGGCGTCAGCACCGGATACGCTTCCGGAAGCGTCAACCCGCCATCCGGGGCCAGACCACCCAGCAGAATGTCGGAAAACGTGGCAGGGGCCATATCGCCCCGGGTGCTGACGTAGCGCATGATGGAGAGTCCTCGGAAGTCGCGGAAGGTGCAAAGGTTGCCGTGGCCTATTGTACCTGTCCGTTTCCACAAGGGAGAGCGCGCGTCGCGAATCGAACCCCTATCGCGCCGCCTTCGCCATCTCGGCCAGGATCAACTGCGTCCACGCCCCGGAACCGGGCAGATTCTGCCCGCCGTCCGCCACCACCAGCGTTCCTGTGATGTAGGATGCCAGCGGTGAGGCCAGAAAGACGCTAAGTTGACCGATGTCGTCCGGCGTGCCGAACCGACCCATCGGGACCATCTTCTTCAGTCTGTCGGCGCTACCCTCGGGAACCAGTCGGCGCACCCCCTCAGTGCCCTCAATCGGTCCCGGCGCGATGCTGTTGCAGCGGATGCCAAACCGGCCCCATTCCAGCGCCAGATTGCGCATCATGTTGTCAATGCCGGCCTTGGCCGCGCCAACATGCGCCTGGAAGGCGTAGGGCATGAACGCCTGGCCCGCCGAGATAAAGATGATGTTGCCCTTGGTTTCCTTCAGTTGCTCGAATGCCGCGCGGCAGGTGTGAAAACTGCCCAGCAGGTCGATGTCGATGACCGACTTGAAACCATTAGGGCTGATCTGCTCGGCGGGCAGCGGGAAGTTGCCAGCGGCGCCACACACCAGCGTATGCATCGGCCCCAGCGCCTCACGACACGCTTGCATGGCGTTGTCCAGCGCCGCGTAATCACGCACGTCGGCGGAATGGGTTGAAACCTGTGCGCCGAGCGCCCGCAACTCGGCGGCGGCGGTATCGAGCTTCTCCTGCGAACGGCCAACGATACCGAGATTAGCTCCCACTGCCGCGAAATTGCGGGCAATACCTAGATTAATTCCGCTGCTGCCGCCGGTGATGAAAACAGTTTTGCCCTGGAACAGGTCTTTGGCGAAATACGAGGTGATCTTCATGGACGTTTCCTTTGGTATCGGAGGAATCAATTTTCATTTTAAGCCTAAGCAAAACCGGGCAAGCGAACCTAGCACGGTTTGGCTAATATTCTTCTCCCTACTGGTTTTCTCACCATTGCCCGAAGCCCCGAACCATGACCCTTGACACGCTCAGCGCCTCTCCGGCCCCCATCTGGGATTTAATCATCATCGGCGCCGGCGTCAGCGGCCTGAGTATCGCCCAGGACGCCGCCCGCGCCGGGTTGCATACGCTGATCCTGGAACAGGATTGCCGAATCGGGGGATGCCTGCACTCACACCGCTTCACCGGCGAACTGGACGGTTTCTGGCTGGAACTGGGGGCGCACAGTGCTTTCAACTCTTACGGCAACCTGCTGGCCCTGCTGGAATCTGCGGGGGCGCTGAATCGCCTGCAACGACGCGCCAAGGTCAGTTTTCGCCTTTATGCGGATGGTGCAGTTCGCAGCATTCCCTCGCAACTTTATTTTTCGGAGCTGCTGCTGGCACCCTTCCGGTGGTTGGGATCCAGCAAGATCGGCCGCAGCGTCGCCGACTATTTCGGCCCTATCGTCGGCCCGCGCAATTACCGTGCGGTATTCGAACCGGCCTTCAGCGCGGTGATTTGTCAGCCTGCCGGGGAATTTCCCGCTGACAGCCTGTTCAATCCGCGTCCCCGGCGCAAGGATGTCCCCCGTGGTTTCACTCTGCCCGGCGGCTTGCAGACGCTCGCGGAGATTTTTGCCCAACAGCCCGGCGTCACTATCGAATGCGGTCAGGCCGTTCAAGAGGTGCGGCGCGCAGGCCATGATTTCATCGTTCGCACCAATAACGGCGAAGTCCTGGCCCGTTCGCTGTGCCTGGCGACCCCGGTTGCGGTCGCTGCCTGCCTGCTCCAGACCGGGTTCCCGGCATTGGCCGAACGGCTGGCGGAAATCTCAACCGCAGAAGTGGAAACGGTCGGGATCGCGGTTCCAAAGTCCGTATTGCAGTTACCGCCGGTCGCCGGATTGATCGGTCGCAACCAAGCATTCTATTCGGTGGTGTCGCGCGATGTCGTTCCCGATGAGCGCTACCGGGGATTCACGTTCCATTTCCGGCCCGGCGTACTCGATGCAGCCGATCAGTGGGATTGCATCGCTCAGACCCTCAATCTGCCGCACGAAATGCTGACGACGGCGAATGTGGTGAACAAGACCAATCAATTACCGGCCTTGCGGGTGGGACACGGCGAACGAACCCGGGATGTGGACCGGATGCTGGCGGGAACGCGGTTGGCGTTGACCGGCAACTATTTTACTGGGGTTGCGATTGAGGATTGCGTGATCCGTTCACGCCAGGAATGGGGCCGGTTACAGCGGGAAATCGGGTGAACAGCGCGGACGGGGTCGGTCATCGGTGATCAATGGCCGCCCGTCCACAGTGAGATCAAAAGGCGGGGGACAACGTGGTGGTTTCTCCGGCAGGCGCGGACATATTTTCGCCGACGCACCAACCTTCGTCGTTGATCAGGAACTTGAATTCGACGGTGCCTTCGATGGCCTCGTTGGTCGTCCAGACCCACACGTCGTTTTCAACGTTTTTCATCAAGACGCCGGTTTCCCAGTTCAGGCCAGCGCTATCGCCACGAATGTACAGGTTGTTGCCATAGCCGACATCGTATTTGGCGACGACGACCGTAACCACAGAACCAGCGCGCTTTTCAGAAGCGGGGACTTTGGATGAGGCTTTAGCCGCTTTCCCCTTGGCAGGCGCAGGTTTCTCTGCACCCTTGGCCGGGGCTGGAGCGGGTTTCGCTGCTTCGGCAGGTTTCGCTGCTTCCACTGGCTTGGCCGGGGCTGGAGCGGGTTTCGCTGCTTCGGCAGGTTTCGCTGTTTCCGCGGGCTTGGCCGGAGCTGGAGCGGGTTTCGCTGCTTCGGCAGGTTTCGCTGCTTCCACTGGCTTGGCCGGGGCTGGAGCGGGTTTCGCTGCTTCGGCGGGTTTCGCTGCTTCGGCGGGTTTCGCTGCTTCCACTGGCTTGGCCGGGACTGGAGCAGGTTTCGCTGCTTCCACCGGCTTGGCGGGAGCGGCTGGCGGTGCTTTTACGACCTCGGTTTTGCTGGCAGCCTTGGCGGGTTCGGCCTTGACCGGGTTTCGGGTCGGTTCTTTCTTCTTTGACATGAGTGACTCCTCATTTAAATGGCTCGATGGATTCCAAAGCGCAACTGGCAAGTTTGCTGGCGCTGTTACCGGATTGAGTCTAGCCCAAATTTGAAGCAGTCTCCAAGCCACAAGCGGCTTAAACATCGTAAAATAACGGCGTCATCGCTAAATTTAGCTCATTCATTCGCATGTTCCGCCACGATTATCCATTTGATCCCACCTATGGTTACGATCTGGCCGCCCTGTTGCGCATTGGAGCGCCGGAGGAGCCGGCGGATTTCGCTCCATTTTGGCGCGATCTCCAGGCTCGCGCCCGCACAGTGGCCGTTGATCCAACGTTGCGGGAAATCACTAGTCCACAGCCCCAGACTCGGGTGTTTGAGGTGGAATTCACCTCGCTCGATGGAGTGCAAATCGGGGGTTGGCTGACCTGTCCTCGCGATGAACCGGTCGAGCGGGGTGTCGTGGTCAGTCATGGCTACGGCGGGCGGGACGGTCCGGATTTTCATCTGCCCTTCTGGCGCACGGCGCTGCTCTTTCCCTGCGCACGCGGCATTTCCCGCAGCGCCCGTGATGACCTCTCCAGCAATCCTCTGCGTCATGTGCTGCATGGGATTCGCCAGCGTGAGACCTACATTCTCGGCGGCTGCGCAGCGGATACGGTTTGGTGCGCAGCCTCGGCCTTGCTGGAGCTGTTCCCGATGGCGGCGCAACGGCTGGACTATCTCGGCATCAGCTTCGGCGGTGGGGTCGGCGCGCTGGCCTTGCCCTGGGATGAGCGCTTTCATCGCGCCCATTTGAATGTGCCCAGCTTCGGTCATCATCCCTTGCGGCTGGCCTGTCGCTGCGTCGGCAGTGGTGAGGCGGTGCGGGCTTATCAACGGCGCACCGGGCGGGCCTTGGAGACCCTGCGCTATTTCGATGCGGCAGTGGCGGCCCGGCATCTGCGCATTCCGCTGCATATCGCCGCCGCCCGTTTTGACCCGGCAGTACCACCACCCGGCCAGTTCGCCATTTACAACGCGCTGGCCGGGCATAAGGAACTGTTCGTCTTGCAGGCCGGCCACTTCGATCACGCCGGGACAACCGGGGAAAATGCGCGGTTGCTGGATGCGTTGGCCTATTTCTTCAATCACGCTTGATTGAATCGTCATCATTCCTTCATAAGCCTGTCAACAAACTCAGTTAAGTATTTGAAAGTTAAAATACTGACTGAATGGGATGAGGCGTATGAACCGAGAATACCATCAATGGTATAGCCATCGACTCCACCGGGATATGGAACTGCTGGTCTTCGGCCATGCGGGAGCTAAGGTGCTGGTGTTCCCCACCCGATGCGGTCGGTTTTACGAATACGAAGAGATGGGATTGGTCGAGGCGCTGCGCCATAAAATCGACCAGGGTTTTCTGCAGTTGTACTGTGTGGACAGTATTGATGAGGAGAGTTTCTACTGCTGCTGGAATCATCCCGCAGACCGGGTGCATCGGCATATGCAGTACGAATCCTACCTGCTGCACGAGGTGCTGCCGCTGATGTGGGCCAAGAATTCTCATCCCTGCGTCATTTCCCACGGTTGCAGTTTTGGCGCATTCCACGCGCTCAACCTGGCGTTTCGCCATCCCCAGGCGTTTCACAAAGTGGCGGCGCTGAGTGGTCGCTACGATCTGACGCTGTCGGTTGAGAATTTCCGTAACCTGCTCGACGGGCATTACGACGAGTACGTGTACTTCAACAATCCCAGCCATTTCGTGCCGAATCTGTCCGATCCCTGTGTTCTCGATCAGTTGCGGCGGCTGGACATCGTGCTGGCGGTCGGGGATCAGGATCCGTTCCTGGATAATAACCGACAAATCAGTGAATTGCTGTGGCAGAAAGAGGTCTGGCATGCCCTGCATGTCTGGCAAGGCCGGGCGCACAGTCCCAAACACTAGCGGCAGATGGTGGAGCTATACGTTTAACGGTCACCGATGATGTCGATCAATACCCCAACCACCGCGCCCCTTGATAGAACAGGAAACTGAGCCACCAGGCCAGTCCCAATGACCAGACAATGCTGACGCCGGTGAAGGCCAGGCTTTTCGCTTCGCTGCGCAAGGTTGCCATGGTGGACAGGCAGGGCGTATAGATCAGCGTGAACAGCATCAAGCTGAAGGCCTGCACCCCGTCCATTTGCTGGGTCATCAAATGGGCCAGGGCATCGCCTTCCAAACCGTAAACGACCGCCATCGCCCCCAGCACAATTTCCTTGGCGACAAAGCCGAATAGCAACACTATTGCCATGTGCTGGTCGATACCAATCGGCTTAAGCAGCGGCTCCAGCCAGCCGCCGAACCACCCGGCCAGCGTTTCAGAACTGCCCACCGCTGCACCGGGCGGCAAATGGGTCAGCAGCCAGATCATGACGACGCCGGTGATAATGAATCGGCTGGCGCGGTTGAGAAAGTGATACACCTCATGCCAGCCGCGCAGCGCCACCTGTTTCAGCGTCGGCAAACGGTAAGGCGGCAACTCAATCAGCAACGGTTCATTGCTGCCCAATCGGCGTTTGAACAACAAGGCCGTACCAAAAGCGGTTAAAAAACTCAAGACGTACAGCGCGAATAGCACCAGGGGCGCTTGGGCCGGTGAAAACAGCGCGGTGGTCAGGAAAACGAAGACTTGCAGGCGAGCCGAGCAAAGCGAAAAGGGAATAATCAACATAGTCAGCAGGCGCAGACCCCGCGAACGCATGATCCGCGTGCCCATCAGTGCCGGTACATTACAGCCAAAGCCCATCAGCAGCATGACAAAGCTGCGTCCGTCGAGTCCCAGCCGGGCCATCAGCGCATCCATCAGAAAGGCAATGCGCGACAGATAGCCGCTGTCCTCGACCAGCGCCATGCCCAGGAAGAACAGCACGATCACCGGCACGAACGAGGCCACCGTCCCGACCCCGTCGTAGACGCCTTCCACCAACAGCCCGTACAGCCAGCCAGGCAAAACGGTTTGCAACGGTGTCAGGGCCAGGCTGCGAAATCCTTCCAATAGCCAGGCGACACTATTCTGCAGCGGCCCGCCGATCGTGTAGACCGCCTGGAACAGTCCGAATAGCGCAAGAAAAAACAGCGGGATGCCGAATAGGGGATGCAGCGCGATGCGGTCAATACGCTCGGTCAGGCCGTATTCCAATACCCGGGGTAAGGTCACGGCACGGGCAATCAGTTTTTCCGCTTTGGCCAACAGCGCCTCATCCTTAGCCAGTTCGGCTTGCAGGGCGGCATGGTCAACTGGCGGATTCAGACTCAGCATCTGACGCAATTGCTCGCGGGTTTCTGGAAAACCACGACCGTACTTGGCGCTGACGAAGCACACCGGACAGCCCAGTCCTGCCGCCAGCGTTGCTGCGTCAATGCGGATGCCTAGCCGCTCCGCCTCGTCGATCATGTTCAGAACGACGATCGCAGGCAAACCCAGTTGGCACAGTTGGAGAGTGAGCGGAAGTTGCTGGTCGATTTGGGTGGCATTGACGATGATGCACAGCAGATCGACCGGGTTATTGCGCAGGAAGCGCCGCACCACCTGCTCGTCCTCGGCGAAACCGTGCAGATCGTACAGGCCCGGCAGGTCGACGACTTCAATTATCTCGGGACCAAGCAGGATTTTTGCCCCGAGCAGATCGACCGTGATGCCGGGCCAATTGCCAATGCGGGCACTGGCGCCTGTCAGTCGATTGAAAAAGGTGGATTTGCCAGTGTTGGGCATCCCCAGCAGGGCGATGCGTTTCATTCCCCAGCCCAGACGTGAATAAATGCGGCGTCGCGCCGGCGCAGAATGACATTGACGCTGCCAATGCGGATTTGCAGCGGCCCACCGAACAAGGCTTGGCGGATCAGGCGTACTTCCTTGCCGATGCGAAAGCCCAGGGCTTGCAGTCGCAGACGGAAAGGCTCCTCGGCTTCCAAATCTTCGATGATGCCGTATTGGCCGACTGGCAAGTCAGAAAGACGCACCATGCTCATAGGATTAGCCCTTAAATGAGAATGATTCGCATTCTTCCACAGGCTGACTAAAACCGCAATAGCAGCATGGAATGTGAATTGACGCCGACTCGATCAAACTCCTTTCCCGTCTGAATCTGGCGTATCCACGCGGAACCTGGATGTCGCTCGGGATATAAATATTCACAAGTATTTGATTATATTTTAATTAATCCGTTAGATGTCCACGTCTGGAGCACTACCTGATGATGCGTATTCAAACCGGGTTGTCAATATCAACAAAGATGAAGCGCAAACCAAACTGTTGCGCCAGATGCGCACCCAGTGCCTGGACGCCATCGCGTTCGGTGGCGTGATGACCGGCAGCAAAGAAGTGCAAGCCGTTTTCGCGGGCGAAATGCACAGTGGGTTCCGAAGCCTCGCCGGTGAGAAAAGCGTCTACACCTTCCTGGAGCGCCATTTCAATCGAGGATTGCGCCGCACCGGTGCACCAGGCCAGCCGGTGAATCGGCGTATCGTTGCCAGGGATATGCAGCGGTTGCCGCTGGAGCCGGGCTTCGATTCGGGCGGCGAAATCGGCTCCGCTGACGGGTTCCGCCAGTTCACCCAGCAGGACCAGCCCCGGTGTCCGACCGTTGCCGCCCGTCGTTCCAGTCACCGTCAAATCCAGTCGCCGGGCCAGTTGGGCGTTGTTGCCCAGTTCCGGGTGAGCGTCCAGCGGCAGGTGATAGGCAATCAGGCTGATATCGTGGCGGAGCAGCGCGGCGAGTCGGCGTTGTTTCATCCCGACGATGCGCGGGTCTTCGCCTTTCCAGAACCAGCCGTGGTGAACCAGAACCGCATCGGCTTGTTGGGCAATCGCCGCGTCCAGCAACGCCTGGCAGGCCGTGACGCCGCCAATCAGCGTGTGAACTTCAGGCCGCCCCTGCACCTGTAAGCCATTCGGGCAATAGTCGTTGAAGTTTTCGACTGCTAGCAGGCGGTTGGTATAGGCCACCAGTTCAGTGAGTTGCATCGTTCAGCGTTCCGCCAGAATTTGGGAGAGCGCGGCCAGCAGCGCAGCGTTCTGCGCCGGGTCGCCGACGGTAATGCGCAGGAACTGGTCGATGCGCGGCTGGCGGAAGTGGCGGACGATGATGCTGTGTTCCCGCAAGGCGGCAGCCAGTGCAGCGGCGTCCCGCTGCGGATGGCGGGCGAAAATGAAGTTGGCGGCGGACGGCAGAACCGCGAAGCCGAGGTTCTGCAAGGCCGCAACCAGTTGCACGCGGCTGGCGATGACCGCCTGGCGAGTGCGTTCGAAATGTTCACAGTCTTTAAACGCGGCAATGGCACCGGCAATGGCCAGCCGATCCAGCGGGTAGGAATTAAAGCTGTTTTTGACCCGCTCCAGCGCTTCGATGAGTTCGGGATGTCCGACCGCTAGCCCGACCCGCAGCCCGGCCAGCGAGCGCGATTTGGAAAGGGTCTGCGTCACCAACAGGTTCGGGTAGCGATTCACCAGCGCAATGGCGGTATCGCCGCCGAAGTCGATATAGGCTTCATCGACCGCCACCACGGAATCCCGGTTACGCTCCAGCAACCACTCAAGGTCGGCCAGCGGCAGCAGGCAGCCGGTCGGCGCGTTCGGATTGGCGAAGATGATGCCGCCATTGGGTCGCTGGTAGTCAGCGACGCGCAGCGTGAAGTCTTCGGTCAGCGGGATGAAGGCAAAGTCAATGCCGTACAGGCCACAATAGACCGGATAGAAGCTGTAAGTGATGTCCGGGAACAACAGGGGCGCGGGATGCTGGAACAGCGCCTGGAAGACGTGCGCCAGCACTTCATCGGAGCCATTGCCGACGAAGACCTGCGCCGGGGTCACGCCGTAATAGTCGGCGATGGCCTGTTTAAGGCGCTCGGCGTTGGGGTCCGGGTACAGGCGCAGGGCATCGGACAGTTCCGCACGGATAGCGGCGAGCACACGCGGCGAGGGTCCGTAGGGATTCTCATTGGTGTTGAGCTTGACCAGATTGCTTAACTTCGGCTGTTCACCCGGCACATAGGGGGTGAGGCGGCTTACTACGGGACTCCAGAAACAGCTACTCACAGGTTGCTCCGCAATGGTTGTCTTTCATCGATGATCAGACTGGTCTTGGGGCTGATCGTTTCCATATCCAGATTATATGTTATAAAACAAAAAGTTGACTGAGGATTGTTCATTGAAATCCGCAAGACGGGTGTTACTAGCTACAGTGTTAAATTGTCGGAAGATTTTACACTTAATTTGTCAGAAAATTTTACACTTCTATATTTTTTTAAAATCATAGCGTTATGCAAGATTATCCTTGGTCTTGATAGTAAGTAGCAGGGTAAAGTGTTGGTATTTTTTACAGTCTGTCCCAATAAAAATGCCATTTTTTTCATAATGTATTTGAAATACATCATTTTTTGCTGCTTTGCATCAAAATGGTATAAAAAAATGCTTTTTTTAGCCGTTGAATTCTGAGGATGATTAAGGGAGTGGCTATGAGAACGATACAGCGCCTTGGCGGGCCCGCCTTGGTTTTTTCGATCTTGATCGCGCCCTTGCAAGGGTGCGACCGCCTCAAGTCTCCGGAGATCAAGTCGGAGTATCAGGCGGTATTGCTTGACAACGGCCAGGCATTCATCGGCAGGCTGGAAGGCGCTGGCAGGCCCTATCCCGTGCTTCACGAGGTGTACTACGTGCAAAGCAAGGCGGATCCGGAGACCAAGCAGGTTTCCAACATACTGACCAAGCGCGGCAAGGAATGGCATGGGCCGGAGGCCATGTACATTAACGCCCAGCATATCGTGTTCATCGAACCGGTGGCCCCAGATTCCCGGGTGGCGCAATTAATTGGTGAGATGAAGAAATCACAGTCGCCGCCACTGGCAGAAGAGCCGAAGAAGTGATTCAGATAGATGGTGATTAAAACCATCCTATCCTGCTACGCACTCACATACCGTCTGGAAATTTTTGGAGTAGATAAAGATGACTAACTTTAAGCGCAATAATTTGAGCATCGCGATCAGTGGAATAATACTGGCTTTAGGCAGCCAGAACGTAACGGCGGCCGAGTTTGACCAAATTCTGTCAGGCTCATACTCAACCCCCTTTATTTGGCTGAACCGCACTATCAGCGACCCCCCAGAACCACCCCGTGTACCGGGTTCTGAAGACATCGTCCACTTTAGCGATGGCTCTATATTCTTTGACGTTAGCCCGACTAATTTACAGGCGGAGGTGCATGGTTCCACCACGTTCAATCTGCAAGGTAATACCTACTCCTTGACGAATCGGTTAGATATTCAAGGAGGTACACTGGAAACGGTGGGCGGCTCCATCTTCAGCAACGGCGGAAATGTCAACAGCGGGGGGACCGTTGTACTAGGTGCTGGCACAAATTGGTTTTCACAGCTAACAATACAACGTAGTGACCTCAGCGTTAATGATGGAGTTTTTACTGTACAGGATGGAGCTGGAGTATTCGTCAGTAGTGGTACTACAGTTATCGGGCGCGGGCTAGATAATGACGGCTTTGTGACCGTTACTGGAACCGGATCTAAATTTTCTAACTTTGGTAATAACCCTGGAGACGATTTTCTCGTCGGTTTCGAGGGCGGATCCGGACAGCTCGACGTTCTGAATGGTGGTCAAGTATTCAGCGGTGGTTCTGCTACCATTGGCCGTTATGAAGGATCAATAGGTCAGGTCACTGTCTCTGGAATAGGCTCTAATTGGACGGGTAGTAGTATAGGAATAGGTGATAACAGTGGAACTGGCACACTGACTGTAGAAGACCAGAGTTCGTTGAATACCAGCTACCTAGGGGTGCGCAAGGACTCCTCGGTGACTGTGGATAACGCTAGCATCGACGCAACTCAAGGAGTAGAGCAGCGTACTGAGCTAGTAGAAGGTGGTCTGTTGACCTTAAAGAACAACAGTCAGTTTGTTACTGCCGGTTTGCTTGTAACCGGTGCTGGTAGCCTTCTGAGCGTGAAAACTGGTTCCACGGCGACCGCCAATAATGCGGAAGCACGGACAGGCGGTGAAATTTCAATCGATAATGCGAACCTCAACGTGTTTGATCTGCACGCCGGTCAATGGGATGACCACACTGGCACCTTGACCTTTAGCGATAACGCCCAAGTAAACGTCGGTGGCCGCTTGTTTTCAGAAGGAACCATAACCGTCGACAATTCGACAATAAATGTTGTGGACGAGATCGAAGGTACCGGTGGTTCGATCACGATTAGTCAGAATGCCCAGATCAACACAGATCGCATCGAGTTGTTGGATGCCACGGTCAATACTCAGGATAGCGCATGGCAGCTTACCGATGGCGGCTTTTTCAATGGTGGAGGCTATACCCAGATCGGTGGAAGCTTCAGCTTTGGCGACGAGTTTAGCTTCGGAGCCAGCTCGAATGGTCCGGCTACAGTAACCCTGCAAGATGGTGCGTTAATACAGCATCAAGATTTGGGTACCTTTGATAATCACGGTAACCTGTTCGTCAAGGATAGCAGCACGTTTAGCTTATAGTCTAGCTAATGAATATCCGGACTAAGGATATTAAGCAACCTATTGTTTTTCATAGTTTATTTTTAAGTAATTTTTAAAAATACTCAATAATCAATTGGTTAATTAAAATGCCATGTAGGGATCACCATTAGGAAGACTATAGCTAATGCCACTGTAGACCTGACTGCTGGAACTCAAGGATCTCTTAGTATTCAGGGAGGATCCACGTTCAATGTCGTCGACAGCGTTGTGAACGCTAAGTCAGTAACAATCGACTCCGGCAGCAGTAGTTTTGTACTGACTGGGGGGACGTTGATTGTGGAGAATGAATTGAACATTGAGGGGGGCGCGCTGAATGCCGGGGGAACGGCGGACGGTCTCATCGTCAGCAACGGTGGAAATGTCAACGGCGGGGGGGCCGTCACACTGGGCGCCAATACGCAGTGGCTTTCAGAGTTCACGCAACGCCGCGATTTCAGTGTGTATAGCGGCAATGTCACTGTTCAGGACGGTGCTTCTATATCTGTCGATAGTGGAACTACCGCTGTTGGACGCGGACTCGGCAACGTCGGTAGCGTGTTGGTTACTGGCCTTGGCTCTGAGTTCTCCAATTCCGGTCAACACGGTGAGTTCCTCGTCGGTTTCGAGGGCGGTTCCGGTCAGCTCAACGTCCAGAACGGTGGTCAGGTGTTCAGCGGAAACCCCCTCATCGGTGGTTCTGCCACCATCGGCTATGGGGTCGGTTCAACAGGTCAGGTCACTGTCTCCGGTGCGGGTTCCAACTGGACCAGCGGCGGAGTAGGCGTAGGCTATCTGAATGGAACCGGCATATTGACTGTAGAAGACCACGGTTCGCTGAATACTAGCTACCTAGGAGTGCGCGCTGGTTCCTCGGTGACGGTGGATAACGCTAGCATCGACGCAACCCAAGGAGGAGAGCGGCGCGTTGAACTGGTAGATGGAGGTTCCTTACAGGCATCGAACAATAGCAACGTCAATGTGAATCACGTAAGCATTGATGGTGCGGGTAGCAAGGCAACCTTTGACCATTCCACGCTGACTGCTGAATCGCTCGATCTAACCAATGGTGCGTTTTTCAAGGCAACCCTGTCCACCATCAATATCACGGGTAATACCACGACGATTGATGCAACCAGCCAGATGATTCTGAATGGTGGAACTTATGATGAAGCTGGAGATTTCATTATCTATGAGAAATTGACCGGTACGAACCCCATAATCAATATCGGTAGCGATTTGATCATCAATAACGGAGGTAGCGTTGAGTTCAGTGGTCTTGCTTCCTTGCTCATCGGCGATGATCTACTGTTCTTTGGTGATCCGGGAACCTCGTATTTAGGGCTAACTACTATCACGATGCAAGGTTTGCTTGATGATGATAGTAATGGGTTCCAATTCGATTTAGGCTCTGCTTTTTTAGGCACTCTTAATCTGGGAAAGCTGATTGTTGACGCGGTGGAACTCATTCTGACAGGGAACTTCAACATCAGCGAGTTGATTTTGCCTGGAACTGCCACAATCAGACTGGCGGATAACTCTACACTGACGGTTAATAGGTTTACCGGCGATGAAAATAGCATTACCGGTGGAACATTCCACAACAATACCCCGGCAGTGCCAGAACCCACAACGTTGCTGTTGTTCGGTATGGGTCTGCTTGGCTTGCTGGGCTTCCGTCGGTTCCGAAAGATCGGTTAATCCGAAGCTGGCATGAGAAACGGGCGACCATTGGGTCGCCCGTTTTGCTTTATAGTATTGCGTCCTGCGGATATACGCACTAACTCTGCAAGCCCTTGCTGAATTTGTCCAAAAATCAGCTTAAAATTTGACTTGCGAAGAATAGTAAACAGAATTCACGTTGACTATAGCAGGATTGGAGTCATGCAATAGAGATTCAGTTGGCTTATTGCTGAACAACATCTATAATTACATTATTCTGTACACTTTGGAGATCGCCATGAGACAAGCCACATTCACCGAAGTGCGCAACCACGCCAAGCAGTATTTCGATAGGGTCGAGTCGGGTGAAGCCGTGCGAGTCTTCCGCAATGGCAAACCGATTGCTGACATCATTCCGGTCATGGCCGATTTGCCATCCTGGAAACGACGGAAGGCGCAACCCCTGATGCTGGATGGTGTTTCGCTCAGTCGCATGATCCTCGAAGAGCGCGAGGCCGGGCTTGCCGTAAGGAAAAACTGATGCGCGTTTTTTTCGATACCTCGGCCTTCGTCAAGCGCTATGTTCGTGAAGCCGACACCGACGCCATTCTGGAATGGTGCGACCGGGCAACGGAAATTGGGCTTTCCGGCATTGCGCTGCCGGAGATCATTTCAGCCTTTTGTCGTTGCTGCAAAAATTGATGCGCCGGAAATCCTGAATTCCGCCGACCGGGCATGAGCCGTTAACCCTTCACCCCGCGCCAGAATCGACGCGGTACGACCCAGAGCAGCCGCGCCGGCGGGCGAGCAATAAATCAGGCTGGAGCGTTTCTGGAAATCGTAGACGCCGAGCGGCGAGGAAAACCGGGCGGTTCGGGAAGTCGGTAAGACATGATTGGGGCCGGCGCAATAATCGCCCAGCGCCTCCGGCGTATAACGGCCCATAAAAATTGCGCCGGCATGGCGAATCAGCGGCAATAACTGCTCCGGCCGCTCCACCGATAATTCCAGATGCTCCGGGGCGATAAAATTCACCACCTGCGCGGCTTCACCTAAATCCCGCACCTGAATCAGCGCCGCCCGCCGCCGCAGCGACGCTTCGATGATGTCCCGCCGTTCCATGCCCGGCAGCCAACGGTCGATGGCTGCCTGAACCCGCTCCAGAAACGCCGGGTCCGGGCTAATTAAAATCGGCTGGGCGTCCTCGTCATGCTCCGCCTGGGAAAACAAATCCATGGCGATCCAGTCTGGATCAGTCAGGCCATCGCAAACCACCAGAATCTCCGAGGGGCCGGCAATCATGTCGATGCCGACCGTACCGAAAACCTGGCGCTTGGCGGCGGCGACGTAAACATTGCCCGGTCCCACGATCTTGTCCACACCGGGAACGGTGGACGTGCCATACGCCAGCGCTGCCACCGCCTGCGCCCCGCCAATGCTGAACACCCGATCCACACCGGCGACTGCCGCGGCAGCTAACACCAGATCATTCACTTCACCTTTCGGAGTTGGCGCGACCATGATCACTTCCGGCACCCCCGCGACCTTGGCGGGAATGGCGTTCATCAGCACCGACGAGGGATAAGCCGCCTTGCCGCCCGGCACATACAGCCCGACTCGATCCAGCGGCGTGACTTGCTGGCCGAGAACCGTGCCGTCGGCTTCGGTGAAGGTCCAGGATTCCTGTTTCTGCCGCTCGGCATAGGCGCGAATACGGGTAGCGGCTGAGACGAGCGCGACATGCTGGGCCGAGGGCAGAGCGGCCAGTGCTTCCTGCAACCGGTCGGCGGGAACTTCCAGATCGGCGGCGCAGGCCGCATCCCACCGGTCGAAACGGTAGGTGTATTCCAACAGGGCGTCATCGCCGCGCTGGCGCACCTCGGCGAGAATTTCGCGCACGATAACGTTGATGGCTTCATCGGCGACGCCTTCCCAGGCCGTCAACGCTTCCAGGCGCGGCCAGAAATCGGCGTCAGCGGTATTCAGGCGTTGGAGATCGAGCATGAGTCATTCCTGGAAGCAAGAGGCCCCTCCCCCACCGGAGAGCGGCCAGGGAGAGAATCAGGCGCCGACCGCCGCGGCCATGCGCTCCATGATCGCCTTGATCCGGGCGTGTTTCATCTTCATCGCCGCCTTGTTGATGATCAACCGGGAACTGATGTCGGCGATGTGCTCCAGCGGCGCGAGACCATTGGCTCTCAGCGTGTTCCCGGTATCCACCACATCCACAATGTAATCGGCCAGTCCCACCAGCGGGGCCAGTTCCATGGAGCCGTATAGCTTGATGACTTCCACCTGCCGGCCCTGATCCGCAAACCAGCGGCGGGTGGTGTTGACGTACTTGGTAGCGATGCGCGGTCGGCTTAACCGGGGTTGATGGTGAGGATCGCCCGCCACCATCAACCGGCAGCGGGCGATCTGCAAATCCAGCGGTTCATACAAGCCCTCACCGCCGTGCTCCAGCAGCACGTCCTTACCCGCAACGCCTAAATCCGCTGCGCCGTATTGGACATAGGTCGGCACGTCGGTGGCGCGGATGATGACCAGCTTCACCTCAGACTGATTGGTGTCGAGAATCAGCTTGCGGCTAGTTTCGGGATCGTCCACCGGGACAATACCCGCTGCCGCCAGCAGAGGCAGGGTTTCCTGAAAAATGCGGCCCTTGGACAGGGCGATGGTCAACAAAGCGGTCATAATCGATTAACCTGGCGTTCGGCGAATGCGCGCGCCCAGATGCGACAGCTTCTCCTCGATGCAGTCGTAACCCCGGTCAATGTGATAGATGCGATCCACGATGGTATCGCCATCGGCGACCAGCGCCGCCAGAATCAGGCTGGCCGAAGCGCGTAAATCCGTCGCCATCACCGGCGCGCCGGTCAGTCGGGGAATGCCGATGCTGACCGCAGTATTCCCCTCCAACTCGATTTGTGCGCCCATCCGTTGCAGTTCCAGCACATGCATGAAGCGATTCTCAAACACCGTCTCGGTGATCATGCCGGTGCCTTCCGCGACGGAGTTCAGCGCGACAAACTGCGCCTGCATGTCGGTCGGAAATGCCGGATAGGGAGCCGTATGGATACGGACCGCTTTAGGGCGGCGACCATTCATATCCACTTCGATCCAGTCGGGGCCGGTATTCACCTGCGCGCCGGCTTCTTCCATCTTGAGCAGCACTGCCTCTAAATTATCCGGGCGGGTATCCTTGACCTTGACCCGTCCACCGGTAATCGCCCCGGCCAACAGATAAGTGCCGGTCTCGATGCGATCCGGCAGCACTTGATAATGCGCTCCGTGCAAGCTTTCCACGCCGTCAATCACCAGTGTATCGGTGCCCGCACCGCTGATCTTGGCCCCCATGGCGATCAGGCAGTCGGCCAAGTCGACGACTTCCGGTTCGCGGGCGGCATTCTCCAGAATAGTCGTACCCTGAGCCAGCGTGGCGGCCATCAGCAAATTTTCCGTGCCGGTCACCGTGACCAAATCCAGCACGATATGCGCGCCCTTCAGGCGGTTGGCGCGGGCGCGGATATAGCCGTTTTCGACCTTGATGTCCGCACCCATCGCCTCCAGGCCCTTGATATGCAGATTGACGGGCCGCGAACCGATGGCGCAACCGCCTGGCAACGAAACTTCGGCTTGGCCAAAACGGGCGACCAGCGGCCCCAATACCAGAATTGAAGCGCGCATGGTGCGCACCAGTTCATACGGGGCCTGGAAGGTGTGGATCGAGCGGGGATCGACCTGGATATTCATTTTTTCATCGACCACTAACTCCACGCCCATCCGGCCCAGCAGTTCCATGGTCGTAGTAACATCCTGCAAATGCGGGACGTTGCAAATAGTCACCGGCGCGTCAGCTAACAAGGTAGCGGCCAGAATTGGCAATACCGCATTTTTAGCGCCGGAAGCGCGCAGTTCGCCGTACAAGGGTACGCCGCCAGTGATGATGAGTTTGCTCATGAAAAAATATCCCGCAATTCAGGATTGCTACTTGTGGAGTGGTAAATCGATGGTGCGGCTGGCTAACTAACCGCGCCGTAGGATAGAAAATCTGTCTATCGAATTACACCGACAACAACAGATTGCAGTGGAGTTATGTCTGTGCAGTCGGTTTGTTATGCGTTTTCCATTTGTTTTATTAGTAGTTGAATCCATTCAATACAGGGTTCATCAATCGGAGCAATGGAACGTTTACGCTGTGAAAGAGTCAAGGCATAAGCTTTTCTCCACTCTTGAGATAGTCTCTTTTCATCTATCAAAAAACTATCAATACAGCGTTTAAACATCAATCCAACCCAATCTTCATACTCAATAATCTGGAACGTAACACTATGCAGTGAAGACAGATCAATTATTCGCTTGTCCATCTCTACTGTTCGTTGAATTTTCATATTGGTTACGAAGCCAACGATCTGTACATTGTGATGATTTGGAATCTTTTCTGCTGCTTCTTCAATCTCCTCTCTTAAATAAGACTTCCCATACTTTGCATCCCAAGACTCGATAATATCAGACCCTTCCAGCAGTTCTATATCACCAATATTACCGTGTTTCTTGTTGTCAGAACGCATTTGAGATAGTGGCTCAAGCGATACATCTCCTAACGCACCGCAATCGACTGCTGGTTGCAAAAGTGAGTGCATACTAATTTCTAGAAGACGAGCGGCGTAATCAGAAGACTCGGCATGAAGCTTCATTATCTTGATGACATCTTTTCGTGTATTAAACTTTTCAATTTTGCCATCTAGTAATTTGATTAACTCAGAAGATGTCTGATGGAAGTTGTTTGCTGCATTTAGTAAAAGTGAAATGAGGTATTTGAGAGATTCTTGAGGATTTGTTTTGCCAGTCTCTAGTTCTTCAACAATTGCCAACCACTGATCCCGTGCGCCCCTTAGTTGAGCCTTGTAAAGAGACGAGTAAGGATAGTTTTCTGCAAGACTTCTTGTCATCATAAATCCATCTGCATTCAAGCGCACCAAATCATATCGCCTAAGTGTAGGTGTAACATAGTTCTTATCCAGCGTGCGCATGGATACGCCTTCGACCCATGAAAATGACCCTCTATTAGAACTCGCTTTGTGAAGGCGGATGCATTGTTGTGGAGATATTGCTTTGATACTCAACTGCATGACGCTAAGTCCAATTAATACACGACCTACTTCACTGGTTACTAATTCAACCAATTGTCGAAGATTTTCCTGAGCTGTGCGACTGACTTTATCAAGTTCGATAGTAATTTTACTATGCTTCAAATCAATAATGAGTTTTTCCAAATAACCATTTCTGAATTCATCTTTAATTATTTTGATACGATTTTTGGCATCTTTTGAAATTACGCCCTCTGGAAAAACTGCAACTTCACCATTATCCGAAACGTACTCACTCCGATTTTCAAAGACTCGGAGATGCTTTTCTATATATTTTGAATCGTACTTCATCATTATAACCTTGTAAGCCGTTGAAGACTACGCTGGTTTAAAGTTGGAAAAGGGTAAGGAATAATAACCATTCCGTTGCGTATTTGTTTATTAGTTCTATAGTTTCTAATTTCGTATCCAATATCTTTCATTTCTCTAAGGCAGGAAAGGAGTTCTTCGTTGGATGATAAATGGTAAAGACAAGTGAGTTCTGAAGCTTGATTGATAGTACCTACTCCGTAACCTGATGTTACTTTCTGTACTGTATTCCACAAAGGCGTCATCAAAAGGAAATTATTAGCTACTATCATAGTGATTGAATATGCTCTTTTGTATTGATAGTAGCCAAATAGTTGAACTAAATCGTCTTTAAACAAGTATCTCTGAACAAATAGTTCGTATATTTTCCATAATGCCAACAGCGAGCTTACTTCTGTTGATTGAGAGATGAGCGTTGTTATTCGCCTGCCATTTTCAATTTCTTTTCCTGAAGGATAGATGATTTGGATTTTATATTGTTCTAAAGATGAACAAGATTTGGTATTAGTCAATTGAATGATCCATTCATCATCAGTGAGATTGAAGTATGCTGTATAATCGGAATTAATTTTAGGAAGCCCGGTTTGTATTTGTAAGTTCTGAGTTAGCGAAAAAAATTCAGTTCCTTTTACCTTTAGTGAATATGTAATTTGACGGGATGGAATATTTAATAATGCTCGAGAAGCCTTTTGTGCATAGATGGGAGTCAGTTCACTCTTACGCTTCCGAAAGCCTAACTCATAATCTTCAGGCATTGAAAAAATTTTAAATGGAGACCGAACACCAAATACTTGATCCAAAATACTAAGAGCTAATATTCTCGCTAACTGTGGAGGAACTGAATTGCCAAGCTGATGAATGACAGTCTGCTTACTTCCTTCAATAAAGTAATCATCAGGAAATGTTTGCAACCTTTTTAATTCTTCATTCGTAAAGGGCCTATTTTCCCAGCTAAAAGGACCTGTATATTGCCCGCCTTGTGCTTTTATAGTTCTGACTGGCGCATTTGGATCAGCCTTATAAAGATAATCTGAGAATTTTGATCTCCAAGCAAATATTGGTTTAGGATGGCCCATCTTTTCTGTATAGAAACTATAATTTAGTCCTGGTGGAATATCGTTCATAGTTTATCCAATAGATATCCAGACATACCTTACACAGGGGCCTCTTCGAGATTGGCATACTGAGTCGTGGGAAGCTTGAAAAATGAGCGAATTCTTTCAATATTTTTCTTCAATTTTTCCAGACCA
>Ga0209507_1000267_pt1 | contig 64682 bp, 36 predicted proteins | sample AD_UKC028_MetaG_FD_184414 | JGI IMG/M metagenome (GOLD analysis project Ga0209507, IMG submission 184414) | Active sludge microbial communities of municipal wastewater-treating anaerobic digesters from USA - AD_UKC028_MetaG (SPAdes) (version 2) | ecosystem: Engineered > Bioreactor > Anaerobic >...
GCGGTCGCCATCCGACGGGTCACGCCGAGGAAGGTCCCGGGATTCAGGAGAGCCCAGCCGCCGGGCGTGCCCGCCGGAGCCGGTGCATCGAGCGTCGAGAAGTCCAGCCTGAGGAAGGCGCCGGTGCGGACGGCGTCGCGCATGCCGAGAGGCACCGGCACCTCGCGGAAGTAGGCGTCGAGCGCCTCATCCACCGAGACGAGTGGAGCGAGCGCCTCCACGAAGCTGGCGGCCTCCGTCCGGTGGGTTTCGACAACCGCCTCCCAGGCGCGCGCATAGGCGACCTGCACTCGGCGGTCGGCGGCCATGGCGTCGGGAGTAAGCGCGGAAAGATACGGGAACGACATGGTGCAATGCTCCGGTCGAGAGTGTGTTGCTGGAGGACTCAAGAGCAGGAGCAATGCCATCCGATCAGGAAGGACGCAACCACTTCAATGACAACTGTTTAGCGTGCATATCGGCAGACGATTGCAGTGGCCCTCGGGAGGGTGCCACCGAACCCCGAAACGCAGCAGTGAGGGACGGACGCGACAGCGGTTGCCGCACTGACGGAATAGATTGCCTGTATGAACTGGCTGATCGAGACCCTCCGCGCCCATCCCGAAATCGCGCTCTTCCTCACGCTCGCGCTCGGATACGCGCTGACCCGGGTGCGGCTCGGTCCGATCCAGCTCAACGCGGTGGTGGCGGTGCTGCTCGCCGGCGTCGCCGTCGGGCAACTGCGGATCGAGGTGCCCGCCTCGCTGCAGTGGGTCTTCTTCGTCCTCTTCCTCTTCTCGATCGGCTACCAGACCGGCCCGCAATTCTTCCGGGGGCTCGGAAAAAGCGCCCTGCCCCAGGTGGGACTTGCTCTCCTGCTCTGCGGCATGGTGCTCGCCAGCGCGCTTGCGCTGTCCAGGATCTTCGGGTTCGACGCCGGCGGTGGCGCCGGCCTGCTTGCCGGCGGGTTGAACGCCTCCGCCGCCATCGGCACGGCAGGCGATGCCATCGCCCGCCTCCCGCTCGAGCCCGCAGCGACCCAGGCGCTCGCCACCAGCCTCGCGGTGGCCTTCGCGGTCACCTATCTCGTCGGGCTGCTCACCGAGATCTTCACGCTGACCACTATTGGGCCCTGGCTGATGCGCGCCGACCTGGCCGCTGAGTGCCGGCAGCTCGAAATGGAAATGGGTGTCGGGGGCCGCGAGGCCGGTGTCTCGGCCTATCAGCACGTCGTGGTGCGGGCCTACACCGTTCCGGCCGGCCTCGAGGGCTGGACGGTCGCCGCGGTCGAGCAGTCGTTCTCCCCGGCCCGCGTGTTCGCCGAGCGTCTCCGGACACCGGAAGCCTCGGTGGAACCGACCCCCGATACGGTTCTTCATGCGGGTGACGTGCTGGCGCTCTCGGGCCGCCTTTCGACGCTGGCCGGCAGCGGGAATCCCCTGGCGGGCGCCGAGATCGACGACCCCGACCTGCTGGACATCCCGACGGCGACGCTCGACGTCGTGATTGCGGCCAAGGAAATCGTGGGGCAGACGCTCGGAGCGATTGCGGAAACCATCGGTCGGCACGAGGCCTACCGGCGCGGCTTCCTCCGGCAGGTTCTCCGGGGGGGAAAGGCGGTCCCGCTCGGGCTGGGCACCGTGCTGGAGCGTGGCGACGTCGTCACCCTCGTCGGCCCGGCGGCGCAGCTCCGGCGCTTCGCCCCCCTGATCGGTCACGCGCTCCCGCCCACGGGCCGTACCGACCTCCTGAGCATGACGGTCGCGATTGCGCTGGGGGGGCTCGGGGGCCTGGCGACGGTCCGCCTGGGCGGGCTCGACGTCGGCATCAGCATGCCGGTCGGCGTGCTGCTCGGTGGGCTCGTTGCGGGCTGGTTGCACTCGGTGCGCCCCGCCGTAGCGGCGGTCCCGCAGCCGGTGCTCCAGGTGTTCGACTCCATCGGCCTGACCGGCTTCCTGGCCGTGGTCGGCGTCAACGCCGGGCCAGGGTTCATCACCGGCCTGGCCACCTCCGGCATCCCGCTCGTCGTTGCGGGGGTCCTGGTGTGTCTCGTCCCGAACGTGGTGACCATCCTGGTCGGGCGGTACCTGCTCCGCATTCACCCCGGCGTGCTCATGGGCATCTGTGCCGGGGCAGGCACCTCGCCGGCGGGTCTGGCCGCCGTGCAGGAGAAGGCCGGGAGCAAGATCCCGACGCTCGGATATGGGGTGAGTTACGCGGTGGGGAACCTGCTCCTGGCGCTGTGGGGCTCGGTGATGGTCATGCTGCTCAGCCGCTGACACCGAGCCCCCTGCGACCGACTACTTGATGTCGCACCCCGTGATGCAGAAGAAGGGCGGCGTGAACAACATCATGCCCAGCTGCCAGCCAGCGCCCACGGAGTCGGTGAACTCCTGCCCGTAGGTCAGGGCGAACGTGGCATACTGGTTCGGCTCGTAGCGCACCCCAAGCTTGTATTCGGCGGGAGTCACGACCTCGCCGACGCCGCCAAACACCTCGCCCACGATCGCCGCCTTGGGCCCCTTCGGATACCACGCCAGCCGGGTGGAGTAGGTGAACGCCCAGCCGACCTCGAGATTGGTGCCGCTGTCGAAGGTGTAGCTGCCACCCGGCATCAGGTCCCACGAGAGCTTGTTGTCGAAGTAGGGCAGCGTGAGTGGCGCGTTCACCCAGAAGGTCTGGAACGCGTCCTCCAGGCCGACGCTGGTCAGGTACCCCGGATCCATGCCGGTGCCGCCCTTGAATGCGAGGCCCCCCGTCTTGGCGGTGTTTTCGGCGATCATGTACTTGAAGTAGAGGCTGGTCGAGTACCCTTCATCCGTCGAGCGATCCTGGTCCGAGTTGAACACGTACACCGCGTAGGTGAACTCGAATCGCGGGATCAGGGAGAAGGTCGTCATGACCATGTCGCTCTGCTCGCCGATGGTCAGGATGACCGTCGAGACGCCGGCGGGCTTCGACAGGTAGTTGTCGGAATTGAACTGCTGGGCACTGGCCGGGCTCCAGGCGAGGAGCGCCAGGGCGCACGCGATCAGGCCAGTGCCGGTGATCGAACGGTACGCCGCCGCATGTAACCGCATAAATCCCCAGATCAGAAGAGAAAGTCCGTGCCGAGCGAGTAGGTCCATCCGCTCTGGCCCGAGGCGTAGTAGCCGAAGGTCGAGCCGGCCGGGGTCTTCTCGACATGGATCGTGTGGAGGTTCACTCGCCAGCTCCGGGTGCCGGTCGGGTACCAGCTCACGCCGGGCGAGAATTCGTTCGGATGCCGCTCGAACTGGTCCCAGATGTAGCCTCCCGTGGCATACAGCATGAGGTGACGCGGCAGCACCATGTACCCGAGCTGCGCCTGGAGGCCGCGGTCGGTCACGGAGGAGAGCGGCAGCGGCCCGTCGGCCACAAAATCGGAGAGCTTGCGCTCGTAATACTCGGTCTGGAAGCTCCAGCCCCGGTACTTGAGTCCGGCGTCGATGGCGAACTCGTTGTAGGCCAGGTATTCCACGGTGACGCCGTCGGCCAGCGCGCCGGCCTCGAAGGCCAGGACGCCGTCCGAGAGCTTCAGCTGGGTCTCATTGGGGTTCGCCTGGGTGAGCGGGGCCGCGCGATATTCGTCCGGCGCATAGGCATACGACGCCCCGCGTGGCCAGCTTGTCGTGGTGTTCGAGGTCGCCGAAGCCGCCGCGGGGCCCGAACTCCCCGGTGGTCGGCATCCACTGCACGCTGCCGCTGTAGGACATACCGCGCCCGTCGTTGCTCGCGGTCACTCCCAGCTGGCTGAGGTTGGTGTTGACGCCGGCGGTGTACCAGAACCGCGGAAGGGCCTCCCCGGTGACGAAGACGCCGGAGGAGAAGCCGCCCCGCATGAACTCTTCCGTCATTTGCCGATCGCTGCCGGCCCAGAACGGCCACGAGCCCTGCATGGAACGCACGGTGAGGTTCGGGGCCATGCCGACGCCGACGGTCAGGGCCGGGCCCACCCGGTACTGCAGGTTCCCGAACAGAAGTGTCTGCTGGGTGGCCCCGAGCGACCAGACCGTGATGTTGTAGCGCAGTTGCGGACGCCAGAAGAAGCCGGTGAACCAGACCATGGTGCGCTGCCAGTACATGTCGTTCCGGGCCGCCACTTCCCGCTCACGGTCGAGGTGGTCCGTAAACGTCTGGTCGCCGGGCGTCTGGTCGATCCACCGGAAGAGGCCGTACACGCTGATGTTCAGGCTGGCCTTGGGCGACATGAAGAGCTGGAAGCCCTTGGCGGGCGTGAACTCACCCGCGGTGGTGTTGGCCATCGGCCGCTGCATGGCGGCGGTGTCGGCGGCGGTCATCTTGGCGGCCGTGTCGGCGGGATTGACATCCGCGATGTCCTGCGCGGCGGCGCGCCAGGGGAGCACGAGGAGCACCACCCCCAGCGCGAACAGAAGACGGCGGAGGGATGCCTGGCCAACAAGGAACGGCGTCATGTAGGGATGCCCCGGCGAATGGTGGATAAATGCCAGCCCGCCCGTGCGGAGACGAGGAATGCGCGACCCCGCCCCCGACACGGTGGGTGGCCCCGCCTACTTGGCGCCGGTCTGGGCGTAGGGATTCCCGCCCAGCGCGTTGGAGATGTCCGCGATCGCGAGCTGGGCGCGCACGCTGTTGCCGGCGGCGTCCACCGGGGGCGAGATCACGGCGATGCCGAACTTGCCGGGTGAGACGGCGATGATGCCCCCGCCCACGCCGCTCTTGGCGGGCAGGCCGGTGCTCCACAGCCACTTGCCGGCGTCGTCGTACAGGCCGGCGGTGGCCATGACCGCCAGCACCTCGGGCACGTTGTCCGCCTTCATCACCTGCTTCTTCGTCACCGGATTGGTGCCGCCGAAGGCGAGGGTGGCCGCCATCATGGCCAGGTCCTTCGCGTTGACGCCGACCGAGCACTGCCGGGTGTAGATGTCGACGGCCTGGAGCGGATTCGCCTTGATGTAGCCGTAGGCGTACATCAGCATGCCGATGGCCTGGTTCCGCTGGTTGGTAGCGGCCTCGGACTGGTACACGTCGTCGAGGACCGTGAGCTGCCGGCCGGCGGCGGCGTTGTAGAAGCCGGAGATGCTCCCCCAGACCTCGTCGTAGCTCTTCCCCTGGACCATGCTCGTGGAGGTGATGGCGCCCGGATTGACGAGCGGATTCATCTCCGCGGCGTTCTCCAGCTTCGATCCGCCGAGGCCCTTGTAGGACCACTCGACCGAGACGATCGAGTTGAACCGCATGCCCGTCGCGTCCGCCCCGATGGTGGTCAGGACGGCATCGGGTCCCTGCTGGTCCATGACCAGCGCCATGGTGTAGACCTTCGAGATCGACTGGATGGACACCTCGGTGGTCAGGTCGCCGGCGGTGTACACCTTGCCGTCGGCCGTCACCACCGCGATGCCGAACACCTTCGGATCCACCTTGGCCAGCGCCGGGATGTAGTCGGCGACGGCGCCGTCATTGTTGCCCTTGTACTTGGCGTAGGCGGCGTCCACCGCCGCCTGGATCTGCGCCGGCGTCTGCGCCACGGCTGGCGCGGCGGCCAGCATGCCAGCGGCGACCGCTAGTCCGAGCGCGCCGCGGCTGAGTCGGGTCATGAAGCGGGACATCAGTTGCCTCCGAAGGTCTGCTTGAAGGAGTACTTGAACGAGACGGCGATCCGGTTGTCGTTGTAGGACCAGTCGTCGGCGAAATTCTCCCGCTGGCCGTAGGTGTACTCGATGCCGGCCAGGACGTTCGGCACCGGATAGTAGATCAGGTTGATCGCCGCATACGTACCGGAGTGGAAGGCGTCCGCCGACTGGCCGTCGCTGTTGTCGATTTCAAGATAGGACCCGCCGAGGGAGCTCGTCCACTTGTCGCTCCAGGTGTGATCCCAGAACGCCACCACGCTCCACATCGGCAGCGCCACGCCGATGATCGGGGAGACCGGATCCGAGAAGTTGTTCTGGATGCCGATGTCCACCGGGGCGTCGTTCATGTAGTTCTGGATCCCCTCGCCGTACACGCCCTGCAGCCGGATCACGTCCTTCTGGATCTTGATGTTGGAGCTCAGGCTGAAGCCCCAGCCGGTGGCGTCGCCCGAGAAGTCGAAGGCGTCGGGGTTGTTGTCTTCCCATTCGATGCGGCGCACGATGCCGCCGAGCTGGATGTAGCCCCAATCGTGTCCCGAGCGGTACTGGGCCGTCAGGTCGGGCAGCGGGAACTTCGCGTCGACGTCGTCCAGCTCGACGCGCTCGGAGTACGTACCCTGGTCGGCGCTGGCGCCGGGGTTTTCCAGCGCGATGGTCAGGAACGACTCCCCCTGGATCGGCATGTAGCGCACCTGGAGGTTCCGGAAGAAGACCATGCCATTGGGGCCCCAGTACTCGAGCGTGTTCGGGAAGACGTCGATGTCCATGAACGCGCTGTTGGTCTGGCCCGCGCCGAACTTGCCCAATTGGCCGTAGGCCTTGCGCAGCCGTATCGTCGTCTGGCCCGCGTCGGAGCCCACGCCGAACATGTCGAACTCGAAGACGGTGAAGAGCTCGCCTGCACTGGTCGGAACCCACGACTGGACGCCGAACCGGCTCTGCCGCGCGCTCATGAAGGTGTTGCCGTCGGTCCCGAACTCATCCTCGTCGGCCGGCAGCTTGGTGGGGCGCATCACGTCGTACCAGTCGGGGTTGATCCGGTCGATCTGCTTGCCGAAGTCGAGCTGGGCGAATCCGTACACGTCGAACTTCGGCTTGGCGGGCGCGTTCTGCGCCGTGGCGGGGGCGGCCAGGGCCGCCAGGATCGCCACCAAGGGCACGAGCGACCGCAATCTCACGAATGACATGGGACTCCTCCGTAGTGGTGAACTCACCGGGCGCTCACCGGAGCGGCCCGTCGTCCGTTACAACCAGCTTTCAGGGCGTGATGCCAGCGCCCGACGCCGGCGTCGGCGGCGGCGCGGGCCGCGGCTTCCCGACGTTCGCCTGCTCCCAGGCCCGCACCTTCACCCGCGCCGCGTCGAACAGTCGCGCGTAGTTCCCGAAGCGGACTTTCTGGCTTGCCTCGGGGGTGAGCGCGCTCCAGAGCGGCGCGTAGGCGTCGTACACCGCCATCGGCGAAGCCAGGCTCGCCGGCGCCACGACGTCGGTGCCGAAGAGGAACCGGTCCGGGTACTTGTTGATCAGGGCCGCCGTGCGCGCGACCGCCTCGGGACTCGAGGTGATGTACTTGGCCGTCTCGTCCCACGAAATGTCGATGTACAGGTTCGGGAGCGCCGGGTTGCTCAGGGCGCGGTCGAGCAGTGCTACCTGGTCGGTGACCGGGCGGACGATCCGGCCGAGCCCGACGTGCGCCCAGATGACAGTCGTCTTGGGGTGCCGGAGGAGCACGTCCCGCAACTGGAGCAGGACGTACGGCTCCTGGTTGGGCTTCGGGAACGGCATGTTGATGTCATTGTGCAGGATCACCACCAGCCCGGCCTCGGCCGCGAAGTCGAGAATCCGGTCGAGGGCCGGATCGGTCAGGCTCGCCGCGCCTCCCGCAATCTTGGCGGAGACGAACTCCTTGTGAATCGAGAACTCCCCGATCCCGGAGAAGACGCCCGGGAAGGTCAGCAGCACCCGCTTGATGTGGTCGACGGCGTACATGTCGGCGGGGTTGAAGCCGGTGATCATGGGGTCGAGCCGCGCCTGCTGGGCCGGCGGCAGGGACCGGTACGCCATCGCGATGAAGGCGTCGGTGAACGAGTAGTAATAGAGGGGGGCGTCGGACTGGAGGTAATAGGTCGGGGCGAAGTCGCCCGAGTTTCCGTAGGCCCATTCCTGCTGGAGCGGAATACCGAAGAGGGTCGATCGACAGACGCTGCTGCCCATCATCCGGACGTAGTCCTTCACGTCCGTCCCTTCCTGGATGTAATTGGTCAGGTGGAAGTGCGAGTCGCTGTAATTGGCGCCGGCGCACCCCTGGTCTTGCGCGGACACCGGAACAGCGGCCACCAGGATCAGGGCGGCCACGGAAAGATGGAGCCTCGATTGCTGCCTCACACACCCTCCCACGGGCACGAAGTTGTCGAGGAGTCTGCCATCTCCTGTATGCAATTAATGTTAAGGCAACATGAAGACCTCTTCAAGGCACCGGAAAATCAGCTGGGGGGACCCCAGCAGTGGAGCCGGATCGCCAGGCCGCCGGTTTCGGTATCCAGCACCGCCGAGAGGGGCAGCCCGGCGGCGGCCGCCAGTGGGGCGTCCGATGCAACGAATCCCAGCGACCAGCCAGCCAGGGGCCCTCGCAGCGCATTGCCGAGGGAAGCGTAGAGGTCTCGCAGCCGGCCGCGCTCGCCGACCCGGACGCCATAGGGCGGATTTGTGAGCACGAGGCCGGGCGGAAGCGCCGCGATCTCCGGCTCGGAGAGCGTGGCGGTGAGCGCAGCGCACCGGATAGTCACATCACCCGACACTCCCGCCCGCTCGGCGTTGGCGGTGCACGCCTCGACCGCCCCGGCGTCCCGATCGGCCGCCACGATCGGCACGGCGGCCCTCGCAAGGATTTCTTTCTCGGCCTCCCCCCGCACATACTCCCACACTGTCGGCTTGAACTCCGGCCAGCGTTCGAAGGCGAACCGGCGGCGCCACCCAGGGGGAATTCGCCGCGCCAGCAGCGCCGCCTCGATGGGGATCGTCCCCGACCCGCAGAGGGGATCGACCAGGGGAACGGTGCCATCCCACTCCATCGCAAGCAACATCGCCGCCGCCAGCGTTTCGCGGATGGGGGCCTTTGCCGAGGCCAACCGGTATCCGCGGCGGTGGAGGAGCGCGCCGGAACTGTCAACGCTGAGGGTGAGCTCGTCGTCCACTATGCGGACCAGGAAGCGCTGCACCCCGGGGAGCGACGTGACGTCATCGTCCAGCGCGTCGGCGTCCGAGGGGGCGCGGACCGCGTGCGCGCCGGGGATGGCCCCCAGCACGGCGCCCTCCAGCCGCTCGGCCACGGCATCCTGGTGATAGAGCCGAGACTTCCGGCTCGTCACGCGAAAGTGCACCGCGCCGCCGGGCGCGATCCACCGCGCCCAAGGCACGCGCCGCGCCTCCTTCTCGAGCTCGGCGAAGCTGGCCGCGTGAAACTGCCCGACCCGCACCACAATGCGGCTCGCGGTGCGGACATGGAGGTTTGCGGCGTAGAGGATGCCGGGCGCGGCCTCGAACGAGACGCCGCCGGGCTCCGTGGCATTGACGGCCGCCCCGATGCTGCGGAGTTCGGCCGCGGTCAGGTGCTCGAGGCCGGGGGCGGTGATGGCGTAGCAGGAATGCATAGCGGGAATGGTAGCCAATGTGCCGGCCAGCGGGCGCGTAAGCAGGCGGAACAGGAAGCTGCGGTGTACGGCGCGCAGGTGCAGCAGCAGGACGCCGAGTTCGCCCGGGCGATGATCGCGTGCCTGACCGGCAAGGGCTGGACCGTCACCTGACCGCCGCGAGTGGATGAACGTGCGACGCGCCCCCGAGGAATCGGGGGCCCGTTCGTTTGGGGCTATTGGACTCCGAGTCGCCGCAGCGCCTGCTGTGAGGGCGGAAAGGTGGGGTCGATCCGAAGCGCCTGGCGATAGGCGGCGATGCCCTCGTCGCGCTGCCCCGTCGTGACGAGCGCCTCCCCCAGACTGTCGAAGGCGTTCGCCGAGTGCGGATAGACCTGGGTGTTGATGCGGAAGACGGTCACCGCCTGCACGGCGGCCCCACTTCCGAGGAGCCGGTAGCCGAGCGCATTGATCTCCGCCTCCAGGCTCCGGTATCGGTTCACGGGCTGCTGCTGCACCGAGCGAAGCAATCGTTCGGCAGCGGCCGAATCCCCGGTCGTCACCAGGGCGGCGACGCTGTCCGCCACCGCCGGTCCGGCCTTCCACGACAAGGCAGCGGCCACTGCGGGATCGTCCCCGCGGCGATACATCTCTGACATGAGGGGCGCATAGGCATCGGGCGGGATGAACTCGCGCCCGTCGAACTCGTCCGGCGCCTGGTGGAACACCGTGGAGATCATCACCGTCAGGTGGCTGTTGGGCAGCTCCAGTGGTCGGTGGTCACCGTACTGGCTCGGCCGCTGCCCGGTCGGCTCGCCGACGAAGGTGGCCTGCGTCCACGCCTCGAGCAGGTTGGCGAACTGTTGCCCGGCGGAGAAGGTGCGCCGGCCGATGATGACGAACAGCCGGTCGGCTCGGTCGAGCCAGGGGCGCCGGAGGATCTGCTGCACCGGGTAGCGGTTGAGCGCGCCGTTGCCTCCCATGTTGTCGCGGATGTCGAGGACCACGCGCCCCGGCTCGAGCGAATCGGCGAGGGCAAAGACCTGGTTCCACTGACTCCGATTCGTGGCGGAATTAGCGGCCGGCACGACGCCCCGCAGCGACACGTAGAGCGTTCGGGAGTCGGGGAGCCAGGTCCACCAAAAGAGGTTGCCGGGCCGGGCCTCCGAGAGCGGGGCGGAGGCGGTGCGCATGGACACCCACCGGCTCATGTCCACGGCGCCGCCTTCGCCGTGCTCCATCGGACCCGCGGGGGACACGACCGCCGTGTCGAGCCTGCCCCCGCGCTCGACGACTAGCCTCAGCCGATCCGGATCTTCGGTGAGGCCGAGGCCGTGCACCATCTCCGCGGTGGTGAGCCAGAACGGCCCCCAGGCGCGCACCCACCAGTCGTTCTCGTGTGGAATGATGGTCGCCACACGGGCCATCGCCTCGTCCGAACTCGCATTCCCAAAGCTGACCACCCGCGCTCCCACCAGCGAGGCATGCGCCGAGTCAGCGCGGCGGACGAAGAGTCCGTCTTCAAACGAATAGATCTCGATCGGGTAGTAGTGGAGCGGGCGGGCCGGATTCGGCTGGACCGTGGTGTGCGCGTCGCCCGGGAGCGCCACGAGCTGGAAGAAGGAGACGAGGGTCTGGTCCTGGTTCAGCGCCGGGAGCCTCCGGTCGAGGCGAGTGACGGCGGAATCCCACTGCGCCCTCGTGATGTTCAGGAAGGGCGCCGGATGGCGGGCCGGGAACTCCTTGGCCAGCAGCTGAAGATCTGCCCGCCATTCGGCCACGGTGGGCGGGTCCCCAGACTGGGCGGCCAGCATCGAACTGCCTGCCAGCAGGCACGCGATGAGCGGACGGATCACGTGGGATGACTCCGAGAGGGACATCCGGCCAGACGGCAAGGGGGAACGCGGGGTTTCATCGGCCGCATCGGCTGGCGTCTCCCTCTCGTAACCCGTAGCTTTGAGGACCACCTCCCCACTCGACGAGCCGATGACCGACACACACGACAGACTGACTGCCGCGCTGGCTGGACGCTATCGGATCGAACGGGAACTCGGCCAGGGGGGCATGGCCACGGTGTACCTCGCCGAGGACCTGAAGCACCACCGCCGGGTGGCGATCAAGGTGCTCCGCCCCGAGCTGGCGGCCACGCTCGGCCCCGACCGGTTTGCCCGAGAAATCGAGGTGGCCGCCCGCCTGCAACACCCCCACATTCTCGGCGTGCTCGATTCCGGCGACGCCGACGGCTTCTTCTATTACGTGATGCCGTTCGTCGAGGGGGAGACGCTCCGGGACCGCCTGGCCCGGACCGGCGAGTTCCCGGTGCCGGAAGCGGTGCGGCTGCTGGCCGAGATCGCCGAGGCGCTGGCGGTGGCGCACCGCGCCGGCGTGGTGCACCGCGACATCAAGCCGGAGAACGTGCTCCTCTCGGGCAGGCACGCGTTGGTGATGGATTTCGGCGTGGCGAAGGCGGTCACCGAAGCCTCCGGGAGCCAGCAGCTCACGAGCGTCGGCGTTGCGCTCGGCACGCCCGCCTACATGGCCCCCGAACAGGCGTCGGCCGATCCGCAGATGGACGCGCGGGTGGATATCTACGCCCTCGGCGTCCTCGGCTACGAGATGCTCACCGGGCACCCGACCTTCCCCGGCCTCAACCCGCAGCAGACGCTGGCCGCGCACGTGACTCAAACACCGGTGCCGGTGGGACAGCAACGCGCCGGACTCGCGCCTGCGCTCGAGGCGGCCATCATGCGGTGCCTGGCCAAGCGGCCCGCCGACCGGTTCCAAACGGCGGATGAACTCGTGAGTGCGCTGGAGCCGCTGGCCACGCCGAGTGGGGGGATGACGCCGACGCACACGCAACCGGTGCCGGCGGTGGTGGCGACGCCGCCGCGGAAGTCCATCACGACCTACGCGATCGCCGGGGCGGCGCTGGTCGCCATCGCGGCGCTTTTCGTATGGAAGCCATGGGCAGGCTCAGGCGGACAGGCGCTCGATGCCAACGTCGTCGCCGTGTTGCCGTTCCGGGTGGCCGGCGCCGACCCGAGCGTGCAGTACCTGCGGCAGGGGATGGTGGACCTGCTGCAAGCCAAGCTGACCGGCGAGGGCGGCCCCCGCGCGGCGGACACCCGGTCGGTGCTTGCGGCGGTGCGTGACGCCGGCGGCAGCGAGACCGAGGACCTGCCGGTCGACGCCGTGGCCGGGGTAGCCAGAAAGATCGGGGCGGGCCGGGTGCTGCAGGGGAGCATCGTGGGGCCGCCCGACCACCTCGTGATCAGCGCGACGCTGATCGCGATGCCCGGCGGTGCCACCCTGGCGCAGACGACGGTGGACGGACCGAAGGACAGTCTCTTCGTGCTGGTGGACCGGCTCACCGCGCAGCTGCTGGCGCTCGGCGCGGGTGCCCGCCCCACGCAGTTGAGCGCGCTGACCACCACCAACCTCGACGCGCTGCGCGCGTACCTCGACGGTGCGACCGCCTTTCGCCGTGGCACCTTCGACAGGTCCACTCCGCTGCTGGAACGTGCCGTCCAGCTCGATTCGACCTTCGCGCTCGCGCTGTCTGCACTGATCGAGTCAGACGGGTGGTCCCCGGCAGCGGGAGACATGAACCGCGTCCGCCGCCTTGCCTGGCAGTACCGCGACCGGCTGAACCCGCAGGACCAGCTCTTCCTGACCCTCCGGCTCGGCTCGCTGTACCCGAGGCAGACGCCGTGGACCGTGCAGATTGCCGACGCCGAAAAGGCCGCCCAGGTGATGCCTGAGAGCGCGGAAGCCTGGTTCTACCTTGGAGACGGGCTCTTTCACGGCGGTCGCCTGGCCGACATTCCCGACCCGGAGGCGCGGGCGCGTCAGGCCTTCGAGAAGGCCTTCGAGCTCGACTCCCTGTATGGCGGCGCCATCACACACCTGGCCCGGCTCAGCTTCGTCACCGGCGACACGGCGGCGCAGCGACTCTGGACCCGTCGGGAAATCGTGCTCGACTCCACCGGCGAGAATGTCGCCCAGGCCAGGTGGGACCTGCTCCAGTCCACCGCCGATGCCGCGGGAGTGCAGGCGTTCCTGGCGAGGCTTGACTCGCAGCCGCTCGTGCTGTCCCGGGCCATCCTGTTCCAGAACCCGAGGGACAGCGTCACGATCGCCCACCAGCCGGAGCTCTTCGACGCCATCCATCGGTTGGCCACCACGCGAGCCGAGCGATTCGACATGGCGTTCAGCCGCTGGTTCCTGCTGTTGAACCGGGGCCGGCCGGCGGAAGCGGCGCAGTGGTTGGACACCCTGCGCGCCATCGCGCCAGGGAGCGCGGCAATTCAGTCGGTGCTGGGCGCCATCTGGTATGGGGGCAACCTACCCGACAGCACCAGCCTCGCCGCTAACGTTGGCGCCGCCAACCTGCTGCGGTTCTCGCAGGGCGACCGCTCCGTGGGTCCCGCCATCCTGAAGGACGTGCGGGAGGCGGCGGCCAAGGACACGCTGCAGGGGTTCTGGCATCGCTGGGCGCCGCTCGTGGAGGCGTGGATCGCGGTCGAAGGCGGCGATCCGAGTGCGCCCCGCCTCGTGGACGCGGCCGACTCGCTCTGGCGGGGCCAGGAAGGGAACAGCGGGTTCGCCTCGATCCAGCTGGCCCGCCTGTACGAGGAACAGGGTCGCACCGACCGGGCGTTGCGCGCAGTGCGGCGGCGCTTCAGCCCGAACGGCGAGCCGGAACCGCCCGGACTCGCCGAGGCCTACCGGCTCGAAGGCAAGTACGCCTCACAACTCGGCGACCGCACCGACGCCATTCGTGCCTACCGCTACTACCTCCGGATGCGCGCCGATCCCGAGCCCTCGCGCATTCCGCAGCGGGACAGCGTGCGCGCGGAGCTCGCCAAGGTCGGGGACCTAGAGGGGGCCCGCACGCCGTGAGCGAGACTCTCGCCCGCCTCACCGCCGCCCTCGCCGACCGCTACCGCATCGAGCGGGAAGTCGGCGCCGGCGGCATGGCCACGGTGTACCTCGCCGAGGACCTCCGGCACGGGCGCCAGGTGGCGCTCAAGGTGCTGCGGCCCGAGCTCGCCGCCACGCTCGGCAGCGAGCGTTTCTTCCGCGAGATCCAGGTCGCAGCCCGCCTGCAGCATCCCCACATCCTGCCGCTCCACGACTCCGGCGAGGCCGGCGGCTTCCTCTACTTCGTCATGCCGTATGTCGAGGGGGAATCGCTCCGGGAGCGGCTCGCGCGCGTCGGCGAACTGCCGGTGCACGACGCGGTCAAGATCCTGGTCGAGGTGGTGGACGCGCTGGCCTACGCGCACGGCCAGGGCGTGGTGCACCGAGACATCAAGCCCGACAACGTGATGCTCTCCGGACGCCACGCCCTGGTGACCGACTTCGGCGTGGCCAAGGCGGTGAGCGAGGCTACCGGCCGCCAGCAGTTGACCACCGCCGGCGTGGCCCTCGGCACGCCGAGTTACATGGCGCCGGAACAGGCGGCCGCCGACCCGAACCTCGACCACCGGGTGGACATCTACGCCGTCGGCGCCATGGCGTACGAGCTCCTGACCGGGCGGCCGCCGTTTACGGGCATGAGCTCGCAGCAGATTCTCGCGGCGCACGTGACGCAGGCGCCGGACCCGGTGTCGCGCCACCGGCCCACCTGCCCGCCAGCGCTAGAGGCGGTCATCATGCGCTGCCTGGCCAAGCGCGCCGCGGACCGCTTCCAGACCGCCGAGGAGCTGCTCAACAACCTCGAGCCACTGGCCACGCCGAGCGGCGGCATGACCCCAACGCAAACGAGGCCGGTGACGGCGTGGCAGCCGGCCACGACGGGAAGAAAATGGATCCCGGCGCTCGCCGGCGTGGGTGTGCTGGCCGTCGCCGCGCTCGGCTGGCTCGCGGTCCGCGGAAGCGGGGTGGCGCCGGCGGTCCCGCTCGAGCGGGTCCAGCTCACGTTCACGGGCAACGCGAGCGTGCCAGGTGTGTCACACGACGGCCGCCGCATCGCCTACACCACGCGCCAGTGCGACACCGCCGGGCTCTGCACCACGGACGTGGTGGTCCAGGACATCGGCGGGGCAGGCTCGGCCACCGTGCTGCGCGGCGCCACCGCCGTCTGGCAGCTCGAGTGGACGGAGGACGGGCGGTACCTGATGTTCAACGGCTCCTTCGGCGCCGAGAGCTGGGGCGTGTTCAGCCTGCCGTCGCTCGGCGGCACCCCCAGGTTCCTGGGCTGCTGCGGCGGGTACCTCGTCGCAGGAGGGGATACGGCGATGATCTCCCGCGGCACGACCGTGGGAGATACGCTGGCGTGGATACGCTGGGTGACGGTGGCCGACGGGGTGGTCCACGACAGCCTCGCCGTCCGCACGGAATTGCCCGGGATGTATGCGGTCCCGTTCCCGGACGGCTTGCGCATGCTCCTGGTGGAGGAACGGCCGGGTCGGGCAATGGCAGCGATCATCACGACTCGCGACGGCACCGCGATCGACTCGATCACCTTCGGGCGCACGACCATCGTGAACCGCATCGATCCTGCGCCCGACGGCCGGTCGCTCCTGGTCAGGATAGGGCGCGGCACCGGCACCGGAGAGTCCGATCTGCTTCGATATGCACTGGACAGGAGTGGACGCATCGCGGGCAGGCCGGACACCCTTGCCCGGCAGCTCGTGGTCAACGCCGGCTGGAGTCTCGGCCGGAGCGGGGTGCTGGCATATGGTTTCGGCCCGACGGAGTACTCGGTGTGGGCGCTCCGCCGAGGGGCCCCCACCAGCATGCAGTTTGCACAGCGGCGCATGGCCTCCTCGACCGCCCTGCTCGGGGCCACGCTGTCGCCGAAGGGCAACCAGTTCCTCCTCTGGCGCCCCGCACCAACTGGCGACGGGCGGCAGCAGATGTCCGTCATGCCGTTCGACAGTGGGCCGGAGGCTCCCGTCGGCGCGCCGGTGGACATGGTGGACTTCGACTGGTCCCAGGACGAGGCGAGCGTGCTGGTGACGACTCGGCGGGGCACCGACAGTCTCCTGATTTCGCAGGTCGAGGTCCCGTCCGGACGAGTGAGGCAGCTCGGGATGGCGGCGAGCGACCAGTACATCGGCCTCGAGACCGCCCCGGGCGGCGGCATGGTCATCCGTGTCTCGGACCAGGCGTTCCGCCGCGTCGGCATCGCCGGGCTTCCCGACAGTACCCTCAGACTGCCCGACGCCCTCGGGGCGCTGCAGTCGTTCGATCCCTCGCCCGACGGCCGCGCAGTCGTGGCGCTCAGTTGGGATCCCCCGGGGGATTCGGTCCTGGTGCACCGGGTATCCATGGTCGATGGCAGCGTCACGCGGCTGGCAAGCTTCGGCGCCGAGGGATCGCAGCCACCCCGCTGGCTGTCGGACGGGTCCCTCATCGTCCCGATTCTCGAGACGAGCTGGACCCTCGCCTGGTACCGGATCCCGGCCACCGGAGGCACGCCGGTCCGACTCGGTTCACCTCCGCGATTCCCCGCCAACTACCGTCTCTCCGAGGACGGCCGCCGCGTGATGGCACGCCCGGAGGACCGGCGCACCGACATCTACCTGGTGCCGAATTTCGGGGAGGTGCTCAAGGAATAAGGCGGCCATCGGTGGGAGGGGTGGGCTCACGCCCACCCCTCGCCGTAGGGATCCGCAATTTCGCGGACGAGTGCCACGATATGGCGTCGGTCCAGCCCTCCGAAGTTGCGTTCCAGCGGCCACAGGGGTGGCCGTGAGGCCACCCCGCCCGATCCCGCCCAATCCCGCCCGGCGCCCGCGCCCCCGATCTCGTATATTTCCCCTCAGCCCGACCCCCGGGCCCAATGAGGGAATACGATGACCGACACGCCGCCGACGGCCGCTCCTGTGGCCGAGACGACCGAGAAGACTATTGACTGGAACGCGATGCTCGCCCCCTACCGCCAGCCGGTGGCATGGAAGAGCGGTTTCCAGCTGGTCTCCACCGCCTTTCTTTTGGTCCTGTTCTGGGGCCTCGCGGCCTGGAGCCTGCAGGTCGGCTACTGGCTCACCCTGATCCTGGCCGTCCCCGCGTCGATGATGATTGCGCGGCTCTTCATGCTCCAGCACGACTGCGGGCACGGGTCGTTCTTCCGCTCCCAGAAGCTCAACAACCTGATCGGGGGCGCCCTCGGCGTCATCACGCTGGTGCCCTACGCCTACTGGCGGCGCACGCACGCCATCCACCACGCCACCAGCGGCAACCTCGACGTCCGCGGCCTGGGCGACATCGATACCCTCACGGTACGCGAGTACCTGAGCCGCTCCAAGGCAAAGCGCGTGATGTACCGGCTCTACCGCCACCCGGCGGTGCTCCTGCTGATCGGCCCCACCTGGCAGTTTGTCCTCAAGCACCGGCTCCCGCTCGATGTCCCGCGCTCCTGGAAGCGCGAACAGATCGGCGTCCAGCTCACCAACCTGGCGCTCGCCGGGGTGATCGTGCTGATGGTCTGGTGGCTGGGCTGGCGGGCGTTCCTGATGGTGCAGGTGCCGATCACCCTGATTACCGGGGCCATCGGGGTGTACCTGTTCTACGTGCAGCACCAGTACGAGGACACCTACTGGCGCTACCGCGAGGCGTGGAATTACTTCGCCTCCGGGCTCGAGGGGGCCTCGCACCTCACCATGCCGAAGGTGCTGCAGTGGGCTACCGCCAGCATCGGGCTGCACCACATTCACCACATCGCGAGCCGGATCCCGAACTACAACCTCCAGCGGGCCTACGACAACCACCCCGAGCTCCGCGAGGTCACGCGGCTCACGCTCTGGCAGAGCGTCCGGACCCTCCGCCTCACCCTCTGGGACGAGGACGCGAAGCAGCTGGTCGGCTTCCGGGAGCTCCGCGCCATCCGCGATCGGATTTCGGCCGAGCTCGAGGCGGGCGCCGCCATCATGGCCACCAAGCCCGAGGCGGTCCCGGTCTCGTGGCGGTGAGTGTGTCGCGCGGGCTCCGCGCCGCGCCGCTCGCCGCCCTCCTCCTTGCCGCCGCCCTCCCCGCGGCGGCGCAGGAGATCCGGTACGAGGTCTCCTTCCCCAACGCGGTGCACCACGAGGCCGAGATCACGCTGATCGCCTCGGGGCTCCCCCGGCGGCCGGCGCTGTTCCAGATGAGCCGCTCCTCCCCCGGCCGCTACGCCGTTCACGAATTCGCCAAGAACGTCTATGCCGTGCGCGCCGAGGACGGCGCGGGGAACCCGCTCACGGTGACGCGGGCCGACCCCTACTCCTGGTCGGTGGCGGGGCACACCGGCACCGTCCGCTTCTCCTATATGCTGTACGCCGACCGCGCCGACGGGACCTACTCCCAGGTGGACGACACCCACGCCCACCTGAACATGCCGGCGTCGTTCATCTGGATCCGCGGGCTGGAATCGCTGCCGATGTCGGTCGCCTTCCGGCTGCCCGCCGGCTCGAAGTGGAAGGCGGCCACCCAGCTCTTCCCGACCGACGACCCCCTCCGGTTCACCGCGCCCAACCTGCAGTACTTCATGGACAGCCCCGTGGAGCTGAGCGACCACGCGGTGCGCGAGTGGCGGGTCACCTCGCTGGCCGGGAGCTTCCCGGTGCGGGTGGCCATGCACCACCAGGGGAGCGACGCCGAACTGGACGCCTATGTCGAGAAGCTGAAGCGTGTGGTCCAGCAGCAGGTGGCGGTGTTCGGCACCACGCCGCAGTATGACGTGCGGAGTTACACCTTCATCGCCGACTACCTCCCGTGGGCCTCCGGCGACGGGATGGAACACCGCAACTCCACCATCCTCACCTCCTCGCGCGCCCTCGCGGCGAGCGAAACGGCGCTGCTCGGCACGGCGTCCCACGAATTCTTCCACTCGTGGAACGTCGAGCGGATCCGGCCGAAGTCGCTCCAGCCGTTCGACTTCACGCGGGCCAACATGTCGGGGGAGCTCTGGTTCGCGGAGGGCTTCACGAGCTACTATGGGCAGCTCTTCCTCCGCCGGGCCGCGGTCACCTCGCTGTCGGAATACGCCCGCGGCCTCTCGGGGAACATCAACGCGGTCGTGAACGATCCGGGCCGCCGGTTCGCGAGCCCGGTCGAAATGAGCCTCCAGGCGCCGTTCGTGGACGCGGCCACCTCGATCGACCCGACGAACGAGGACAACACCTTCATCTCCTATTACACATGGGGATCGGTGGTCGGGCTGGCGCTCGACCTGTCGCTGCGGAAGGAGACGGGGAAGCCGCTCGACGGGTTCATGCGGACGATGTGGACCCGGTATGGCCAGTCCGAGGTGCCGTACACCCTGCAGGACCTGCAGGCGACGCTGGTCGAGTACTCGGGCAACAAGGAATTCGCAGACCAGTTCTTCGCGAAGTACATCACGGGGCGCGAGGTGCCGGACCTTGCCGCGCTCCTGGCGCAGGGTGGTCTTCTCCTCCGCCCCCGGAACCCCGGTGCCGCCTGGTTCGGACCGGTGCGGCTCGACATCGACTCGGCCGGGGGCCGCATCGACGGGCCGACGCTCATCGGCTCGCCGTTCTACGAGGCCGGGCTCGACCGGGGCGACGTGATCCTGACCCTCGACAGCCTGCCGCTGACGTCGGACAGCGTCTTCAATGCCATCAAGGCGACGCACAAGCCGGGTGACGTCGTTTCGGTCACCTACCGTAGCCGCGGGCGGCAGAGCCAGGCGCACGCGTCGGTGGTTGCCGACGACCGCCTCGACGTAGTCACCTACGAGGAGGCGGGGATGCCGGTGACCGAGGCCATCCAGAAGTTCCGGCAGGGCTGGCTCGGCCCGCACGAACCGAAATAGGGAGGTGTCATTGCGAGGCCACGTAGTGGCCGAAGCAATCTCGTTCTTGCCCGGGATTGCTTCGTCGGTCCCTGCGGGACCTCCTCGCAATGACAAGAACTACTTGCGACGCCCCTTCGCGGCCTTCATCACCGCCTGAATCTCGCCGATTTCCCTCGGCGCCTTCGACAGCCACTCCACCCCGTCCGCCGTCACCAGGTAGTCGTCCTCGATCCTGATCCCGATGCGGTTGTAGCGCTCCACCATCGGGCGCACTTTCGCGACGAACGCCCGGTTCTTCGGCGTGTCGGCCAGCATGTCCAGAAGCGCGGTGCTGACGTACACGCCGGGCTCGAGAGTAAATACCTCGTTCAGCTGGAAGCTGCCCGTCGGCGAGTAGGAATAGCCGCCGATGTCGTGCACCTCGAGCCCGATGCCGTGCCCCGGGCCGTGCGCCATGTACAGAAAAGCCTGAGTGCAGACCACCGGCACCCGCTCGCAGCGGGCGGCGTCGGCCCAGGGCGGGTCGAAGGTGGCACCGGGCCCTTCGGTCAGCCCGAGTTTGGCGAGCTCGCGGTCCATGACCGCGCGGATGGCCGATTCGCCGTCGCGCACCGGGGCGCCGGCCTTCGCGACGGCCTCGGCGGCCTGCTGGGCTTGTCGCACGACGGCGTAGATCGCCGCCTGGTCCGGGGAGAAGGTGCCGCTCACCGGGACGGTGCGGGTCACGTCCGCGGCGTAGTCGTCATTGAGGGCGCCGATGTCCATCACCACCACCTCGCCCGACTGCATGACGCGGTCGTTGGCGCGGTAGTGGTAGCTGGTGGAGTTCGGGCCGGAGCCGATGATGGCGCGGAACGACGGGCCGGACGCGCCCTGCATGCGGAAGGTGTAGTCCACGAGGGCGTGGACCTGCCCCTCGTTGACGCCGGGGCGCACCGCCCGCATGGCGGCCAGGTGCGCCTCGACCGTGATGGTGATGGCCCTGCGGAGCAACGCGATTTCGGCGGGGCTCTTCGCCACGCGCAGCGAGTCGAGGAGGGGGTCGGCGCTCCGGACCGTGACGCCGGGGTGCGCGGCCCAGAAGTCCTCGACGAAGCGGCGGCCGGCGCTCAGCGTGTCGGTGGTGCGGTAGTCGCGGCTGTGGACGTCGGCCACCACCCAGAGGGTGCCCCGCCCCGCCATCGCGTCGAGCACGTCGCGGAGATGGTCGCGGTTCCGCAGGCCGATGCCGATCCGGCGCTCCAGGTCGGCGGAGTCGGGCGCAAAGCCGTCGTAAAGCGCCCGGCGCGGGTCGATGGGCGGCTCGAAGAGCATCTGGTAGGTGACCCGCCCGCCGCGGACGCCCATCACGAACACCGCGTTCATCCGGTCGTAGCCGGTCAGGTACTCGAAGCCGGGCAGTTGGTGGAAGTCGGCCTCGTCGGTCATCGGCTCGCCGGCGCCGAACGAGAGGAGCACGCCGTCGCCCAGGCGGGCGGCCACCGTGTCCCGCCTCGCGGCGTACTCGGCCGTGGGGACCTGGGCCCCGACCGGGCCGGCAGACCCCAGCAACAGGGCGAGACTTAGGGCGCTGAATCGGGGCATTCGCGGCTCCGGGGTAAGGTCCGACAGGACAGCAGGTTGGGAATCTGGCGCCGGGAAGCGGCCGGCGCCAACTCCACCCCTTGCCCTCCTTCACCCCAAGGCGCACTCTAATGGGTTCCTCTTCATCAACTTGGCCGTCGCCGGACCCCTTCGGGAGGTGTTTGTCGTGCCCATGATTCCTCCCAAGCTGACCGAGGCGCTGTCCGACCGCTACACCTTCGAGCGGGAGCTGGGCGCGGGCGGCATGGCCACGGTGTACCTGGCCTTCGACATCAAGCACGACCGGCGCGTGGCGGTGAAGGTCCTCCGCCCCGAACTCGGCGCCGTCATCGGCGCCGATCGTTTCCTGGCCGAGATCAAGACGACGGCCAATCTCCAGCATCCGCACATCCTCGGGCTGATTGATTCGGGCGACGCGGACGGCCTCCTCTACTACGTGATGCCGTTCGTCGAGGGCGAGACGGTCCGCGACCGGATCAGCCGCGAGAAGCAGCTCCCGGTGGCCGACGCGGTGCGGATCGCCACCGAGGCCGCCTCGGCGCTGGACTACGCGCACCGCCACGGCGTCATCCACCGCGACATCAAGCCCGAGAATATTCTGCTGCACGACGGCTCGGCGCTGGTGGCCGACTTCGGCATCGCGCTGGCGGTGAGCACCGCCGGCACCCGGATGACCGAGACCGGCATGAGCCTCGGCACGCCGCACTACATGAGTCCCGAGCAGGCGATGGGAGAGCGGGAGATTTCCGCGCGTTCCGACGTGTATGCTCTGGGTTGCGTGCTCTACGAGATGCTGACGGGGGACCCGCCGTTCACTGGTTCGACAGCGCAGGCCATCGTGGCGCGCGTGGTCACGGAGCAGCCCCGGTCACTCACGAGCCAGCGGCACACCATTCCGCCGCAGGTCGAGGCGGCGGTGCTGACCGCGCTGGAGAAGCTCCCGGCCGACCGGTTCAGTTCGGCCGCGGAGTTTGCGGCGGCGCTGGCGAATCCGGGGTTCGCCACGCGGGCGACTACCTCCGTTGCGGGTGGCGTGCGCGCCACGTCTCCCCGCGCACGAGCGCTTGTGGCCGGGCTGGCCACCGTCGCGGCCGTGAGCACGGCCATCGCGGCGTGGGCGCTGCTCCGCCAGGAGCCGCCGCGGCCCGTCATCCGCTATAGCATGGGCCTTCCACCCGACCAGGCGATGCGGCAGGGGATCCCCGGCGCGAACCTCGCCTTCTCGCCCGACGGGAGCCGTCTCGTCTACGTCGGGCCGGGTGAGGGTGGGGACCAGCTCTGGGTGCGCGACCGCGACCGCCTCGACGCCACGCCGCTGCCGGGCACGCTCGGCGCCGTCAGCCCCTGGTTCTCGCCCGACGGGCAGCGGATCGTCTTTTCCGCCGGCGCCAACTTCGACCTGAAGATCGTGCCGGTAACCGGCGGCCCCCCCATCACGCTGACGACGCCGGGTGGCGGCGCCGGCGGTGGAACCGCCTGGGGGCCCGACGGCTGGATCTACTTCGACGCGCCCCCCGGGCTCAGCCGGATCCGGGCCGACGGGGGCATGCCCGAGCCGGTTGTTCTGCTCGATTCCGCGGCGAACGAGCTCGGACATGCCTGGCCGGCAGCACTCCCAAACGGGAAGGGACTCCTCTTCCGCTCCCGGCGCAACCTCGACCCGACCGATTTCGACATCGTCGCATACGACTTCAAGGCGCGCGAACGCCACGTGCTGACGAAGGGCCTGCTGGCGCGGTACGTGGCGCCGGGATACCTGGTCTACGTGCGGGCCGACGGAGCCGTCCTCGCGGCGCCGTTCGACCAGGACAAGTTCGAGCTGACGGGGCCAGGCGTGCCGCTCTTCGAGGGGGCGATGACGAAGGCGTTCGGCGGCGTCGACTTCGCGATCTCGAACAGCGGTGCACTGGCCTACGTGCCGGGGCTGGCGTCCAGCACCGGTGGTGTCGCCGAACTGGTCTACGTGAGCCGGCAAGGTGGCGCCACTCCGCTCGACCCGCCCGTGTCGTTCAACCCCTCGAACAATCGCGCCATCAGTCTCTCGCCCGACGGCACCCGCATTGCGCTGGACGTGGTCGGGGTGGCGTCCCCTGATATCTGGATCAAGCAACTTCCCGCCGGACCGCTGTCGCGTCTCACCTTCGACGGCACCTCCTCGGTCCGGCCGACGTGGGCGGCGGACGGGCAGACAGTGTTCTACCTCTCGACGGTTGACAGCGGTCCGGTGTCGGTCTGGAAGAAGCGGGCCGACGGCAGCACCGCGGCCGAACTGGTCTGGCGAGCGCCGAATGGGATCATCGCCGAAGCCACCATGTCGGCGAACGGCGAGTGGCTGATCTATCGGGTCAATACACCGGACGGCGGACGGGACATCCATGGCATCCGCCCTGGACGCGACACCGTGCCGACGCCTCTCCTCACTGGAAAGTTCCACGAACAGGGTGCGGCGCTCTCCCCCGACGGCAAGTGGCTCGCCTACTCGTCGAACGAGTCGGGACAGTTCGAGGTCTTCGTGCGACCCTTCCCGAACACCGGCAGCGGCCGGTGGCAAGTCTCGACCCGTGGCGGAGAAGCGGCGCGGTGGTCCCGGAGCGGGCGCGAGCTCTTCTTCGAGAGTGCGAGCAACGACCTCATGGCGGTGGCCATCGCCCCGGGCGCCACCTTCAGCCCGGGCGAGCCCCGGCGGCTCTTCTCGCTGGGCGGCGTCCTGCTCGGGTCGAACATCGTGCCCTACTACGACCTCACTCCCGGCGATTCCGGTTTCGTGATGGTGCGGCTCGCCGCCGTCAATGCGTCGCCCGGTGCGGGGCAGGTCGTGGTGGTGGACAATTGGTTCACGGAGCTCCGGGCGAAGATGGGCGCCAAGTGACCCGCCTCTCCGCCGCCCTCGCCGACAAGTACCGCATCGAGCGGGAGCTCGGTGCGGGCGGCATGGCCACCGTCTACCTGGCGCAGGACCTGAAACACGACCGCAAGGTCGCCCTCAAGGTGCTGCGGCCCGAGCTGGCGGCTGTGATCGGCGCCGAGCGGTTTCTTTCCGAAATCAAGACCACCGCCAATCTTCAGCATCCGCACATCCTCCCGCTCTTCGACAGCGGCGAAGCCGACAGCTTCCTTTTCTACGTGATGCCGTACGTCGAGGGTGAGACGGTCCGCGACCGGATCAGCCGAGAGAAGCAGCTCCCGGTGACGGACGCGGTACGCATCACCAGCGAGGTGGCGGCCGCGCTCGACTACGCCCACCGCCACGGCGTCATCCACCGCGACATCAAGCCCGAGAACATCCTGCTCCACGACGGCTCCGCGCTGGTGGCCGACTTCGGCATCGCGCTGGCCGCCAGCAAGGCGGGCGGCACCCGCATGACTGAGACCGGCATGAGTCTCGGCACGCCGCACTACATGAGCCCCGAGCAGGCGATGGGCGACCGCGAGATCTCGGCGCGGAGCGACGTCTACGCGCTGGGATGCGTGGCGTACGAGATGCTGGTGGGGGAGCCACCCTTCACGGGACCCACGGCGCAGGCGATCATCGCCCGGGTCATGACCGAGGAGCCTCGTACGCTCACGCTGCAGCGGAAGACGATCCCGCCCGGCGTCGAGGCGGCGGTCTTCACCGCGCTCGAGAAGCTTCCGGCCGACCGCTTCGCCACCGCCGCGGAGTTCGCGGCCGCGCTCGCCAACCCATCTACGACGACGGCGCGGACCAGCATGCAGCCGGTGGCGGTCCACCAGCGGCGCCGGAGCTGGCTCGTCGCCGGTGTGGTCGGCGCGGCGGCATTGCTCGCTGGCGTGCTGATCGGTGGCCGGAAGGAAAGCGCGGGCAGCATCGGTCCCGGGGAGGTGGTCCGCGCCTCCATCGGCCTGGGCGACACCACGACGCTCCGCGCGATCAACAACCTCCGCCTGGCGATGTCGGCCGACGGGCGGCGGATCGTGTTCGTCGGCAGCCGCGGCCCCATGGAGTCGCTCTGGCTCCGTGAACTCGATCAGGAAACCTCCCGGCCACTCCCCGGCACGGACGGCGCTTTTTCCCCGTTCTTCTCGCCCGACGGCTCGTCGGTCGGGTTCTTCACCTCCACTGGATCCAAGGGAACCCTGAAGGTCGTGTCCGTGGCGGGTGGGACGACCCGGGTCCTCGTGCAGGACTCGGTGGCCTTCTTCGGAGGTGGCAGCTGGGGCGACGACGGCAACGTCTACTTCACGCATGACCGGCGCGGGCTGGCCCGCGTGCCGGCAGCGGGCGGCGAGGTCACCCTTATCTCCCGGCCCGATTCCGCCGCGGGCATCCAGGAACACGACTTCCCCGACGTCCTCCCGGGAAGCCGGCACGCCCTGGTGATGCTCTGGAAGGGCGGGCTCGGTAACAATACGGTCGGCGTGGTGGACCTCCGGAGCGGGGCGGTCACCGAGTTGATGGCAGCCTCCATGGCGCGCTACGTGGCGCCCGGCTTCATCGCCGCTGGCGACGGCAAGGGACAGCTGCTTGCCGTCCGGTTCGATCCGCGCAAGGCGAAGCTCCTCGGGTCTCCCGCGATCGTCCTTCAGGACCTGCAGGAGGAAACCCAGAACGGGACGGCGGCGTTCGCGGTCTCCGCCACCGGCACGATCGTCTACCAGACTACCGCCGGGGATGACGGCCTGCAGTGGGTGGCGCGCGACGGCGGCGTGACGCCGGTGGACACCTCCATCCACGGCACGTTCGGCGCGGTGGCACTGTCCCCAGACGGCTCGCAGATCGCCGTTTCGCGGATGGACGAGGGATCGCAGCAGATCTGGGTCAAGCAGCTCTCCACCGGCTCCTTCACCCGCCTTCCCTTCGAGGCGACGGGCAGCGCGGACCGGCCGGTGTGGGCACCGGACGGCCGGAGCGTCGGGTTCATCGCCACACGCGACAACGTGCGGACGGCCTGGATCCGACGCGCTGACGGCAGCGACGGCGCGCGGGTCGCGGTGCCAGGGGACATTCGCGCCGACGAAGTCTTCTTCGACCCCCTCGGGCGCTACACGCTCCTGCGCTCGGAAGGATCCGGTCCGGGAACCCGGTACCTCCTGATGGCGGGCCCGGGCGCCGACTCCGTGCCGCGCCCCCTGCTTCAGTCGACGTACGATCACTACGGCATGGTGCTTTCGCCCGATGGCCGGTGGCTGGCCTATGTGTCGGAAGAATCGGGGCGGCCGGAGGTGTACGTCCGGCCCTTCCCCAACGTCGACTCCGCCCGGATTGCGGTGTCGGTGGGCGGCGCCAACGAGCCGCTCTGGCGCGCCGACGGGCGCGAGCTCTTTTTCCGCGATCGCCAGGGCGGGGTGTGGGCCGTGCCTGTCACCACCGGGGCCGGCTTCTCGCACGGGGCGCCCACGCGGCTGTTCATCGCCTCCGGCATGTCGCAGCAAGGGTATCACCGGGCCTACGCCGTCCATCCCGACGGCAGGCGCTTCCTGATGATCGCCTCCAGCGGGCGGGACGCCCCGTCGCTCCGGGCCATCTTCAACTGGCGCGTGGAGCTCGAGCGGCTCGAGCAGGTGGCGAAGTGAACCCCGCCCCCGACCGACTGATCGCGGCCCTCGCCGACCGCTACAAGATCGAATGGGAACTCGGTCAGGGCGGCATAGCCATCCATAATTGACAAAGTATATCCAATAGGATATAGTGTTTAAATGAATGCCGTGCGAGCACTTAGAGCACTGGTCGACATGACCCAAGCCGAGCTGGCGCGGGCCGGGGGGACATCCCAACCCGCCATCGCCGCCTACGAGGCCAGCCGAAAGAGCCCCTCGATCGGTACGGTCCAGCGGCTGGCGAGGGCCGTGGGACTCGACGCCGCTGTCGGGTACTTCCCCCCGCTGACGCGGGAGGACCGGCGGTCGCTCGCCCTGCATCGGGCCATCGCGAGCCGGCTGCGCGAGCACCCCGATGCGGTGCTTGCACAGGCCCGGCACGGCCTGGCCAACATGATGGCGCGCCAGGTGGGATCGTCTCTCCCACTGCGGGAGTGGAGCGTCCTGCTCGATCGGCCGGTCGAGGCGCTGCTGCCGCTCCTGACCGATCCCGACCCGTGGGCGCGGGAGCTGCGCCACGTGACGCCGTTCGCCGGTGTGCTCACAGCCGCCGAGCGGGCCGAGGTGTACCGCGCATTTGCGGACGACGAGGGGCGGGCCGCGTGAAGCGGGAAGAATTCGAGCACGCGATTCGGGCGGCCGGCTCGGTACTCGGTGTCAATGAGGTCCTGATCATCGGGAGCCAGGCACTCCACGCGAGCATGGCCGGGGACCTGCCCCCGGAAGCGTCCCGCTCCATCGAGGTGGATGTGGCGGCGATGCGCGACGATGCCGATGGCCGCATGGCCGACCTGATTGACGGTTCCATCGGAGAGGCTTCGATGTTTCACGCGACGTTCGGCTACTACGCGCAGGGCGTCGTCGAGACGACGGCCGTGCTGCCGGCGGGATGGCGTGAACGGCTGGTGCGCTTCGAGTCGCCTGGTACCAACGGGGTCGTCGCGTGGTGCCTGGAGCCCCACGACCTGTGGGTGTCGAAGGCGATCGCCGGCCGCCCGAAGGACCTGGAGTTCTGTCGCGCCCTCGTGGAACGGGGCCTCGTGGACGAGGCGCGGCTGCACGATCGGCTGGCGCTGGTGGCTGCCCTGGACCCACGCGTCCGGGCCGCCGCGGCCGCGCGGATCCCGAGCTCGTGACGGCAGCCGCGAAGACCTCGAAATATCCATGATGGGAGTCGACTAGCTTGACCGAACCACTTGCCCGCCTCTCCACCGCACTCGCCGACAAGTACCGCATCGAGCGGGAGCTTGGCGCCGGCGGCATGGCCACCGTCTACCTGGCGCAGGACCTGAAACACGACCGGAAGGTGGCGGTCAAGGTGCTGCGGCCCGAATTGGCCGCCGTCATCGGCGCCGAGCGGTTCCTGAGTGAGATCAAGACCACCGCCAATCTCCAGCATCCGCACATCCTCCCGCTCCACGACTCCGGAGAGGCCGACTCCTTCCTCTTCTACGTGATGCCCTATGTCGAGGGGGAAACGGTCCGCGACCGTATTAGCCGGGAGAAGCAGCTCCCGGTGGCGGACGCAGTGCGGATCACCACCGAGGTGGCGGCGGCGCTCGACTATGCCCACCGCCACGGCGTGATCCACCGCGACATCAAGCCCGAGAATATCCTGCTGCACGACGGCTCCGCGCTGGTCGCCGATTTCGGCATTGCGCTCGCCGCCAGCAAGGCGGGTGGGACGCGCATGACCGAGACCGGCATGTCGCTCGGCACGCCGCACTACATGAGTCCCGAGCAGGCGATGGGGGAGCGGGAGATCACCGCCCGCTCCGACGTGTATGCCCTCGGCTGTGTGCTCTACGAGATGCTGATGGGCGAGCCGCCCTTCACCGGCCCGACCGCGCAGGCCATCATCGCCAAGGTGATGACTGATGCGCCCCACGCCCTGACACTGCACCGGAAGACGGTGCCGCCCCAGGTCGAGGCGGCGATCATGCAGGCGCTGCAGAAGCTGCCGGCCGATCGCTTCGGGACGGCGGCGGAATTCGCCGAGGCGTTGACGAGCACGACGTTCACGCCATCGATGACGGCGTTCATGGCCGCCGCCAGTCCTGCTGCCGGCCGGTGGCGGGGCGTGGCCCTGGGAGCCGCCGTCCTGGCGATTGCTGCGCTGGCCTTCGGCACCTGGGCCTGGCAGCACGAGCCGGCGCAAACCACCGTTCGCGTGTCCGTATCGTTTCCCGCCGGCGAGAAGATCCGTTCCGCTCCGACACGTCGCTTCGCACTGTCGCGCGACGGCTCACGCATGGTGTACATCGGCGCGGACACCATGAGCGGAGCACAGCTCTGGATCCGTGACCTGAACTCGCTCACCGGACGCCCACTGCCAGGGACCAGCGGGGCCTCCGCCCCCTTCTTCTCGCCGGACGGGCAGTCGGTCGGCTTCTTCACCGGCAACCCGGGCGACCTCCGCGTGGTGTCCATCAACGGCGGGCCGTCGCTCACCGTGGTCCGGGACTCCTCCGTGCCCTGGGGGGGAGACTGGGACGAGTCCGGCTTCATCTACTTCACCAGCAACCGGTCCGTCGCCACCCGGGTACCCGCGGGTGGCGGGGTGGCGGAGGCGGTGAGCACGCTCGACTCGGCAAAGGGGGTGACCGAGCACGACTGGGCGCAGGTGCTTCCGGGCGGAAAGCGTCTCCTGGTGCAGGACTGGCACAATTCCATTGCCGACGCGGAGCTGGCCGTGCTGGACCTGGCCACCGGGGTGTCGACGCCTGTCATTCAGGGCCTCTACGGGCGGTATGTCACCACAGGCCACGTCGTGTACGCCACCAGCACCGGCTCGCTGATGCGGGTCGCGTTCGACCCGTCCGCTGGCAGGGTCACCGGCGCCCCGATCGCTATCGCCGAGCAGGTGCAGATCGACGGCAGCAGTGGCTCGGCACAGTTCAGCGTCAGCGACAACGGCACTCTCGCCTACATGTCCGGGGGCGGCGCGGGGAGCGCACAGGTGGTCTGGGTCGATCGCAGCGGGAAGCAGACCCCGGTGGACAGCGCGTGGCGCGGCCAGTTCAGCGACGTGTCCCTGTCGCCCGACAACTCGCAACTCGCTGTCGCCGCGCTGGGAAGCGATGGCGAACAGATCTGGGTGAAGCGCCTCCCCGGCGGCCCCCTCTCCCGCGTGTCCTTCAAGCCCGGCGGGGCCAGCCGACCGGTCTGGGCCGCCGACGGACGCCGCGTGGCGTTCATCTCCGCGCAGGCCGGCGGGGTGCGCCAGGGCTGGGTGCAGCGCGCAGACGGCAGTGCCGAGGCCGAGGTGCTGCTCAAGACCGGACGAAGCGTCGAGGGTGTCGACTGGATGCCGGATGGGAAGCGCTTCCTGGCCCGGCTCGGCAGCACGACGGGCGGACGCGACATCGTGCTCGCCTCCGAAGGCGACACCGCCCAGCGCCTCCTGGTGTCCGGCCCCCACGACGAGTTCGCGCCGGCCGTGTCACCCGATGGCCGGTGGTTCGCCTATGTCACCGGTGAATCGGGGCGCAACGAGATCTTCGTGCGACGGATCGATGATCCAGGAGCAGGGCGCACCCAGGTGTCGCCGAATGGCGGCGAGGAACCGCGCTGGGCCCCCACCGGCAAGGAACTGTACTACCGCACCCGCGCCGGGGAGATGATGGCGGCGGAGGTCACGCTCGGCGCCACTTTCACCGCGCGCCCTCCCCGCGTCCTCTTCGTCAGCCCAAACGCGGTGACGGACAATTTCCATCACGCCTACGACGTGAGCCGCGATGGCCGCTTCCTGATGGTCAACCAGGCGGCGAACGAAAACGGCGAACTGGTGATGGTGTTCAACTGGTTCGACGAAATGAAGGGACGGAAATGACGGATCCGCTGCCACGCCTCTCCGCGGCATTGGCCGACCGCTACCGCATCGAGCGTGAGCTGGGTCAGGGGGGCATGGCCACCGTCTACCTGGCCCAGGACCTCAAGCACGACCGCAAGGTGGCGCTCAAGGTCCTGAAGCCGGAACTCGCCGCCGTCATCGGCGCCGAGCGCTTCGTAGTGGAGATCAAGACCACCGCGGCGCTCCAGCATCCGCACATCCTGCCGCTCTTTGACAGCGGGGAGGCGGGGAAGCGGGAAAGCGGGGAAGGCGTCTTCCTCTATTATGTAATGCCCTACATCGAGGGCGAGACGCTTCGTACCAAGCTCGATCGGGAAACCCAACTGAGTATCGATGAAGCGGTGCGGATCACGGTGGCGGTGGCCGACGCGCTGGACTACGCCCACCGGCACGGCGTCATCCACCGCGACATCAAGCCGGAGAACATCCTGCTCCACGACGGCCGGCCGATGGTGGCCGACTTCGGCATCGCCCTCGCGCTCAGTGCGGCGGCGGGCGGCCGGATGACCGAGACCGGCATGTCGCTCGGCACCCCGCACTACATGAGCCCGGAGCAGGCCACGGCGGAAAAGCTCATCACCGCCCGGTCCGACATCTATTCGCTAGGCAGCGTGCTCTACGAGATGCTCACCGGGAACCCGCCACACACCGGTGCCTCGGCCCAGCAGATCATTATGAAGATCGTGACGGAGGACGCCGCGCCGGTCACGAAGCTCCGGAAGGCGGTGCCGCAGAACGTGGCGGACGCGGTGGCCAAGTCGTTGGAGAAGCTGCCCGCCGACCGGTTCGCCACCGCGGCCGAGTTTGCCGCAGCGCTCGGCAATCCCGGCTTCGGTGCCGTCGGGAGCTCCATGGCCGGGGGACACTCGAGAAGTGGTGCGCGGCCTCGCAGCCCTGCGGCCCCGCTGCCCCGCCTGCTGGTACTGCCCCTCCTCGCCGCGACGGCAACGATTGCACTCTGGGGCTGGCTGCGCCCGAGCCCGGCGGCCCAGACCACCCGGCAACGAGTCGTTCTGTGGCAGCACACGCGCGGCGGGTTCCAGGCAGCCGGCAGGAACCTGCTGGCATCTCAGGCTGCGATCGCCCCGGACGGCTCGAGCATCGTCTACTCCGACTCCGCGGAAGGCGGCATCCAGCTCTACCGGAAGCTCCGGCACGAGCGCGAAGCCGGGCCGATCGCGGGCACCGAAGGGGGCGTGTCGCCGTTCTTTTCCCCCGACGGGAAGTGGGTCGGGTACGTCACGACCGACGGCAGGCTCCGCAAGGTCAGCGTCGACGGCGGAGGCTCGATCACCCTCGCCGAGGACGCGAATACGATCCAGGTCTCGGGCGCGTGGCTGGACAACGGGACCATCGTGTACGCTGGCGAGGTCACCGACTTGAAGAAAGTCTCCGCCGACGGGGGAGCGAGCGCGTCCGTCCAGGCCGACAGCTCCCAGCGCCGCCGGCTCCTTCTGACGCTCTCCCCGCTCCCGGGGAGCAGGGGATTCCTGCACACGAGTTGTCCGGGCAACTGCGCCATCGAATCCGGTGTGTACGTCTTCGATTTCGCCGCCGACAGTTCGCGGCTGCTGGTGCCGAACACGGCCGGCGCCTGGTACTCGCCGACGGGGCACCTGCTCTACACCGACCGGGCGGGTGGGTTGTATGCGGCGGGTTTCGACCCGAAGCAGCTGGCCATCAGCACGCCTGCGGTGCCGGTCCTCGAGGATGTCGTGCCGACCACCGTGGCACTGTCGTCTTCCGGGACCCTGCTCTACTCGGTCGCCGCGGGTGAGCGGACGCCATCCGAACTGGTGTGGGTCTCGCGGGACGGCGCGAGTGCGCCGGTGGACTCGACGTGGCGCGGCGAATTCGACTACCCCGCCGTCTCCCCGGACGGGAAGGCCCTGGCGGTGAGCGTGCGCGACGGCTCCACCCAGATCTGGATCCGGCGGGCGGACGGGACACGGCAGAAGCTCACACAGGCGGGAACCGTGAACTGGAGGCCGTCCTGGTCCCCCGACGGTCGCTTCATCGCGTACGTCTCGAACCAACGCGGGGGAGGGAGCCAGGACGCCTTTGACGTGTACCGCATGCCGGTCGACGGCAGCGCGCCGCCCGAGTTACTCGTGCGCCACCTCTTCGGCCTGTGGGAGGCGGAACTGTCCCGCGACGGGGAGTGGATCGTCGTGCGCTCCGACGAGGCCGTCGCGTTTTCGAATATCCGCGGCCGGCGGCTCAATGGCGATACCACCCTGGTGCCGCTGGTGGTCGACCAGGCCACCAGCATGCAGGCAGTCCTGTCTCCGGACAGCCGCTGGATCGCGTACACCTCGGATGCGACGGGGCGCTTCGAGGTCTACGTCTCCCCGTTCCCCAACATCAGCTCAACTCGTCTCGTCTCGATCGGCGGCGGCAACGAGCCCCGCTGGGCCCGTAACGGCCGGGAGCTCTTCTACAAGAGCGGGGGCCGCCTGATGGTCGTCGACGTGCTCCCCGGAGCGACCTTCACGCCCGGCACACCCCGCATGCTCTTTTCGCTGTCGGGATATCGTGCGGCGAGGAATCGCGCGCAGTACGACGTGGCGCCCGACGACCGCCGGTTCCTGATGATCAGGGACTTCGACGACGGATCGGGCGAGGAGCAGGTGTACGTGGAGAACTGGTTCACCGAGCTGAAGGCCAAGGTGAAGCAGTGAGCGCCTCCCCGCCCCCGGCGCACCGCGAGGCGGAGGAGGCGCTGGTCCGCGCCATCGGCCCCTGGACGCTCGGCGCCAACGCCGTCAACCTGACCGTGGGCGCCGGGATCTTCGCCCTGCCTGCTGTGGTGGCGGCCATCCTCGGCCCCGCCGCCGTGGTCGCGTACCTGGCCTGCGGCGCGCTCGTCCTCCTGGTCCTGGCCTGCTTCGCCGAGGTGGGGAGCCAGGTCACCCGCTCGGGCGGGGCGGTCGCCTACATCGACGAGGCGATCGGCCCGATGGCCGGCTTCATCGCGTGGGTCGTCTTCGCCCTCGCGTACAGCGCGGCCTCGGACGCCGCCATCGCCCATGTGCTGATGGACGCCCTCGCCACCGGCGTCCCCGCCCTCTCCGGCGGCGTGCCCCGCGCACTCGGCTTCGCGCTCCTCTTCGGCGGGCTGGCCGCCGTGAACGTGCGGGGCGTGCGCCAGGGCGCGCGGGTGGCAGTCGCGGCCACGGTGGCTAAGCTGCTGCCGCTGCTCCTGCTCGTAGCGGTCGGCGTCTTCGCGGTCCAGGCCGAAAACCTCGCCTGGACCGGCTGGCCGACCCTCGAACAACTTGGGGCCGGCACGCTCCTGCTCTTCTTTGCGTTCGGCGGCGTGGAAAGCGCGCTCACCCCGAGCGGCGAGATCCGCGACCCCGCCCGCACCGTGCCCCGCGCGGTGCTCGGGGCCACCGGCGCCATCGTCCTGCTGTACCTGGCGCTCCAGTTCGTCGCGCAGGGCGTGCTCGGGAGCGAGCTGGCCGAGGGAAGCACCGCGCCGCTCGCCGACCTGGCCCAGCGGCTCGCAGGCGCCGGCGGCCGGAGCGTCGTCGTGGCCTGCACCGCCGTCGCCGTGTTCGGGGTGCTCGCCGCGGACATGATCGGGAGCCCGCGCGCCTTCCTGGCGGCGTCCGAGAGCGGGATGCTGCCGCGCGCGCTGAGCCGGGTGCACCCCCGGTTCCACACGCCGTGGATCGCGATCATCACCTTCGCGAGCATGACGCTGCTGCTGGCACTGAGCGGCGGCTTCAAGGCGCTCGCCGTGCTGGCGAGCATGGCGCTCCTGCTGGTGTACCTCGGCGTCTGCCTGGCCGCGCTCAAGCTGCGCTACTCCCGGCCCCGCCCACCGGGGAGCTTCCGCGCGCCTGGGGGCCCGACCGTCGGCCTCCTCGCGTCGGCCGCCGTCGTCTGGGTGCTCGCGCAGTCCACCCGGCGCGAAACCGTCGCGATGGCCGCGGTCCTGGCGCTGTCGGTGCTGTACTATTTCTTGCGCCAGAACGCGGCGTCACGGAGTGTCACGCATGGCTGATCCCCTTCCCCGCCTCGTCGCCGCCCTCGCCGACCGCTACCGCATCGAGCGGGAGCTCGGCCAGGGCGGCATGGCCACGGTGTACCTCGCGCAGGACCTGAAGCACGACCGCAAGGTGGCGCTCAAGGTCCTGAAGCCCGAGCTCGCCGCGGTGATCGGCGCCGAGCGGTTTGTGGTGGAGATCAAGACCACTGCGGCGCTCCAGCACCCGCACATCCTGCCGCTGTTCGACTCCGGCACCGCCGACAGCTTTCTCTACTATGTCATGCCGTTCATCGACGGCGAGACCCTTCGGAGCAAGCTGGATCGCGAAACCCAGCTCGGGATCGACGAATCGGTCAAGATCACCATGGCCGTGGCCGACGCCCTCGACTATGCGCACCGGCACGGCGTGGTCCACCGCGACATCAAGCCGGAGAACATCCTGCTGCACGACGGCCGGCCGATGGTGGCGGACTTCGGGATCGCGCTGGCGCTGAGCGCCGCGGCCGGCGGCCGGATGACCGAGACGGGCATGAGCCTCGGCACGCCGCATTACATGAGTCCGGAGCAGGCCACCGCGGAAAAGGAAATCACGGCCAGGAGCGACGTCTACTCGCTCGGCAGCGTGCTCTACGAGATGCTCACCGGGAATCCGCCCCACGTGGGCGCTTCGGCGCAGCAAATCATCATGAAGATCGTGACCGAGGAGGCTGCCCCGGTCACGAAACTGCGCAAGGCGGTTCCCCAAAACGTCGCTGACGCGGTGGCCAAGTCATTGGAGAAGTTGCCCGCCGACCGGTTCGCGACCGCTGCCGAGTTTGCCGCCGCGCTGGGGAACGCATCGTTCACCATCGCCGGCGGCCCAGCCACCGGCGTCACCGGGCTCGCGGGCAGGACCGGCGTCTCGCGCCGCGCGCTCGCGGCCTTGGCCGCACTCGGCGCGGTCCTTCTGGTGGCCGCGCTTTGGGGCTGGCTGCGCCGCCCGACGCCACCCGGCACCAGCCGGTACCAGGTGCTCATCAGGTCAGCGACCCTCCCCCCCGGGGTCATGGGGCGGAACCTCGCGCTGTCCCCGGACGGGAAGGCGTTTGTCTTCGCCGACACGATCGGCGGACTTCAGCTGTGGATCAAGGAGGAAGATCGCGCCGAGGCGGTGCCGCTGACCGGCACCGCGAGAGGGTTCGCCCCGCGATTCTCGCCGGACGGTGAGTGGGTGGCCTTCATAGCGGAGAACAAGCTCAAGAAGGTGCCGCGCGTGGGCGGCTCGGCGGTGACCCTCGGCGACTCCGCGGGGAACAGCATCGCCTGGCTGGATGACGGCCTCCTGCTGTACCGCGGCGCGCAGGCGAGCAGCATGAGTCTGCGCGCGGTCTCCAGCGACGGCGTCGTGGTGCGGGAGTGGCACGACTCGCTCTTCCACGGCGCCGTTGTCACGCACCTCGACGGGCTTCCCGGCGGGCGCGGCGCGCTCGTCTCACTCTGCAATCCGGGGTGCACGGAGTCCAGGCTGATCGCGCTCGACATGCGTTCCGGCGCCATGCACGAGGTCATGGGAGACGTGTTGAGCGCCTGGTCGGTGCGTGATGACCGGGTGGTGTTCGTGCGTCCGGACGGCGGCGTCTTCGCCGGGGCCTTCGACGCCGACGACTACAGGTTCCGCTCCCCTCCTGTACCGGTGCTCGAGGGCGTCCGCGTCGGTGGGAACACCCCTGACTTCGTGGTCGCGCGTACCGGCACGGCGCTCTACGTCACAGGCGAGTCCTCGATCGGCGGGGCCCTGGTCCAGACCGTCTGGGTCACGCGTGAGGGCGTGTCTTCGCTGATCGACACGAGCTGGTCGTGGCGGCAGCTTGTCGGCAGCAACGGACTTGCCCTCTCGCCCGACGGCCGGCAACTGGCGGTGAGCATCAACGAGACCAGCGGCCAGAACATCTGGGTCAAGCAGCTCGATGCCGGCCCGTTGACGCGCCTGTCGTTCGAGAAGCGTACCATCCGGCCGGTCTGGAGCGCGGACGGCCGCTACCTCTGGTATGGATCGAACGACAGCACTGGATTGCGCCTCCTCCAACGGCGAGCTGACGGGACCGCGTCCCCGGAACCGATCCTCGATCCGACCGGTGACGTGGAGGAGGTCGTGGAGACCCGGGACACCGCGGTGATGATCGTGCGGCTCACCGTCCCGGGAGGAGGCCGGCAGATATTCCTGTTCCGGCGCGCGGCCGGCACCGGGGACAGCGCCCTGAGCCCGCTGCTGGCCGCACCCGGGTATGACCAGAAGTCGCCGGCACTGTCGCCCGACGGCCGTTGGCTTGCCTACACCTCGAACGAATCGGGTCGCAACGAGGTGTACGTGCGCCCCTTCCCGGACGTGGACGCCGGCCGCTGGCAGGTCTCCCGCAACGGGGGGATCGAGCCGATGTGGTCGCACAGCGGCCGTGAACTGTTCTTCCGCAGTCAAGGCCCCCGGACGTTTGTGGCAGTGCCGATCCTCGCGAACGCCGGCACCGGCTTCCAGATGGGGGAGCAGCTGGCGCTCTTCGACGACCCATATTTCCGCGACCAGTATCACGCGCAGTATGCCGTGTCGCCCGATGATCGCCGGTTCGTTTTCAAGCGCCTTGCGGGCGATGGATTCGAGCCCGGCTCGTCCGCCCCGGCCATCGCGATCCTTGTGCAGCACTGGCTCGCCGAACTCGACCTCAGCCGGCCGGCCGGGCGATAGTGGACATGCCTGGCCGCCGGATGGGCGGCAGGTCTACTACCTCGCCCGCTCGCCGGCAGGGTGGGTAATCCGCATCGTGAACGCCGATGGCGGGCCCAGCCGCGTCCCGGTCAACTTCGACGACCCGACCCGCCAGCACTCCAAGTATGGCTTCGCTAGCGGCCGTGATCTCGTGGCTGACGTCGCGGCGCTGCTCCGGACTCAAGGAAGAGGTGAAGCGGTGAACCACCTGACCACGACCCGTTGGCTGGCCCTCGCCATCCTCTGCGCCGCCTGCAACCTCGAACCGGCCCCTCCCGTCGGGTCAGAGGACCTGTCGCGGCAATTTGACCGCCAGGAAGTCCGCATCCCGATGCGGGACGGCGTCGAGCTCTTCACGGTCATCCTCACGCCCAAGCGCGCGGATGGTGCGCTCCCGTTCATCCTGAGCCGCACCCCCTACGGCACCGCCGGCTGGGGGGGAACGTACAAGATCGGCTACGGCTTCCAGGAGCTGATGAAGGACGGCTACATCTTCGTCTTCCAGGACATCCGGGGCCGCTTCCAGTCCGGCGGCACCTTCGTGATGAACCGGCCGGCCTGCCTCGAGCGCGGCGACGGCTGCGTGGACGAAGCCACCGACACCTGGGATACCGTCGAGTGGCTGCTCAAGAACGTGCCCGACAACAACGGCCGAGTGGGTCAGCTCGGCATCTCGTATCCGGGATGGAACACCAACGCCACCGCCTTCGAGCCGCATCCCGCCATCAAGGCGCTGAGCCCGCAGGCCACGATGGGCGACGTCTGGATGGGCGACGACTTCTTCCACCAGGGTGCCTTCCGGCTGAGCTACGGGCTGGAATACGCCTGGGACATGGAGGCCAGTTCCGACCAGAGCATTCCTCCCACCCCTGGCCGCTACGACACCTATGACTGGTACCTCTCCTTCCCGACACTCAAGGACCTGAGTGCCGCGGTCGGCGCCGACGCCTGGCCCACCTGGCGGCTCTTCGCCACCCATCCGGCGTACGACACGGTCTGGAGCACGCGGTCCATTCCCGCGCGGTTGAAGAGCGCTCCGGTTCCCACCCTCAACGTCGGCGGCTGGTGGGATCAGGAGGACATCTACGGCACCCCCAACGTCTATGCGGCGATGGAGACCCACGACTCGGCGCACCTCAACTTCCTCGTCGTCGGCCCCTGGTATCACGGCGAGTGGTTCCTCGAGGCCGGCGACTCCCTCGGCGCCGTCCGCTTCGGCAGCGCCACCGGTGAGACCTACCGCCGCACCATCGAGGCGCCGTGGTTCGCCTACTGGCTGAAGGACAAGGGCGACGGGAACTTCCCGGAAGCGCGAGTGTTCGACGCCGGGGCGCAGCAGTGGCGCACCTTCGACGCCTGGCCGGCGCCGACCTCGGCGCCGCGGCAGCTCTACTTACACGACGGCGGCAAGCTGTCGTTCGATCCGCCCACGGCCACCAGCGGCTATGACCAGTACGTCAGCGACCCGGCGCGCCCGGTCCCGTATCGGCACCGGCCGATCGAGCGGACCTATGATCCGCGCGGATCGGACTGGGACTGCTGGATGACAGAGGACCAGCGCTTCGTGGACAGCCGGCCCGACGTACTGGTCTGGCAGACGGAGCCGCTCGCGGAGGAGGTCACCGTCGCCGGCTCGATTGCGGCCAGGCTCTTCGCCTCCACTACCGGCACCGACGCCGACTGGGTCGTGAAGCTCATCGATGTCTATCCCGACTCGATTGCGGACCGGCCGAGGATGGGCGGCTTCGAGTTGATGGTGGTCGGCGAGATCATGCGCGGGCGCTACTACAAGGGATGGGACAACCCGCTGCCAATTCCCGCCAACACCGTCACGCCCTTCAGCGTGGACCTGCACCAGCAGGCCTACACCTTCCGGCCCGGGCACCGCATCATGGTCCATGTGCAGAGCACCTGGTTCCCGGTGCACGACCGGAACCCGCAGACCTTCGTGCCCAACATCTTCGAGGCCAAGGCCAGCGACTTCCGGGTCCAGACGCACCGCATCTACCGGAGCGCGCAGTATCCGTCGCACCTCGAGCTCGACGTGCTGGGGGCGGCTCAGCCGTGACCGTGCCGCTCGACCGCCGGCTGAAGCCGGCTCTCGGCTGATGTCGCTGAAGCGACACGAGCGATACATTTCGGTTGATCACTTCAGTGACACCAGCCGAGCCGCGGCCTTGGCCGTGACTCTGGCGGCCGCCTCCGTGTTCCTCCCCACCGCCCTCGCGGCGCAGCGCCCATGTGATCCGGTCAGCGCGGTGCCGAGCGCCAGCCACGACCTCTACTGCATCCACCTCTTCCCGGCCGCCGGCTCGTCCGCCACCGGCACCGCCGAACTCGACTGGATTCCGGGTCCGTTCACCGTCAACGTGGCGAAGGACGGGACCAACCGCTGGGCGGTGCGCTTCTCGCTGCACGACCTGCCGCCGCTGCCACCCGGGCCGGCGCCGGGATACGTCGCCTGGGTCATGCCCCAGTCCCTGACCCCGATGCGCCGGCTCGGCACGGTGCACGAGGGCACCACGGCGCTCGGGCCCTTCGCGCTGCAGAGTTTCCTGGTGCATGTCTCCGCGGAGCCGGACACCACCGCGGCCACACGGCAAGGCCGCCTCGTCCTCCGCGGCGAATCGGCGGCCACGCGCCTCCGCCCGGCCGACAACTACGAGTTCTTCCTCGGCGGCATCGGTGTGCCACGGGAGCAGGACGAGCACGCGCACCACATGGGCGCCGCGCCCGACTCTCTCGGCTGGACCGGAATCCCGATGTATCCCGGACTCGATATGCTCCCCTCGGAAATGGCGCTCCGCCCGCCGATGGCCGCCTGGAGCCTCCCGGAACGACCGAACGCCCCGGCGGCCCGCCCCCGCGAGGTGGTGACCCTCGCGGACGGAGACACCCTCGACCTCACCGCCGGCGTGGTCCGCCGGACGCTCGCCGGGCGCAGCTACACGATGTTCGGGTTCAACGGCCAGTACCCGGGGCCGATGCTGCGAGTGCCGCAGGGCGCGCAGGTCATCGTCCGGTTCCACAACGCACTCCCGCTGCCCTCCACGGTCCACTGGCACGGCCTCCGGCTCGACGCGCGGTTCGACGGCGTCCCCGGGCTTTCCCAGCCGGCGGTGGAGCCCGGCGAGAGCTTCACATATCAACTGGTCTTCCCCGACGGCGGGATATTCTGGTATCACCCGCACGTCCGCGAGGACATCCAGCAGGACCTCGGCCTCTACGGCAACATCTTCGTCCAGCCCTCCCTGCCCGACGCATGGGGGCCAGTCCACCGTGAAGAGTTCCTGATCCTCGACGACCTGTTGGTCGGTGAGGACGGGCTGGTGCCGTGGGGCCGCGACGAGCCGACCCACGCCGCCATGGGACGGTTCGGCAACCTGCTCCTCGTCAACGGCGAGCCCGACTGGAGGCTACAGGTGCGGCAGGGGGAAGTCGTCCGGCTCTTCCTGACCAACGTCTCGAACACCCGGACCTTCAACCTCTCCTTCGGTGCCGGGGCGCGCCTCAAGGTGGTGGGCTCCGACCTGGGCAACTTCGTCCGTGAGAGCTGGGCCGAGAGCGTCGTCATCGGACCGGCGGAGCGGTACGTGGTGGAGGTGCGGTTCGAGGAGCCCGGACCGGTGGCCATGCTGAACGCGGTACAGGGGCAGGACCACATGAACGGGAGGTTCTTCCCTGTGGTGGACACGCTCGGCGTGGTGACGGTGACAGCGGCGCGGGCCCAGCCCGACCTGGCACAGAGCTTCAACGCCCTCCGCACTGACCGGTTCGTAGCCAATGAGACTACAGCCCTCCTCCGAGGCAACCAGGGGCTACCGCCCGAACGGGTACTCGAGCTCCGGGCCAAGTGGGTGGGGCTGCCGTTCGTCACGGAGCGGCTGATGCGGGTGGACAGTCTCTACCACAACCCGGTCGAGTGGGCCGGGACGATGCCGGGGATGAACTGGGCCACCATCGGCCCGCAGGCGCAGTGGACGCTGCGTGACCACGCCACCGGCAGGGAGAACCACGAGATCGACTGGCGGTTCCGGAAGGGCGACCTGGTCCGCATCCGGCTGGTGAACATCCGGGAGACGCTGCACGCGATGCAGCACCCGATCCACCTCCACGGGCAGCGGTTCCTGATCCTGGCGGTGAACGGGGTCGCGGCCGACGACCCGGCCTGGAAGGACACGGTCCTTGTGCCCGCCGGTGCCGCGGTGGACCTTCTGGTGGAGATGTCGAACCCCGGCCCGTGGATGCTCCACTGCCACATCGCGGAGCACCTGCAGTCCGGCATGATGATGACCGTCAACGTAGAGGAGTCGTGATGCGCTCTCCGAACATCCGCACGCTGCTGGCCGCCGGCCTGCTGGCGCTCTCGCCCGCCCTGCTCGCGGCGCAGCGGCCCACGCTCTCCACGGCGACGAAGGCGTATGTGACCATCGACACCGCCGTCGTCGCGATCTCCAACGTGCTGCTGATCGACGGCACCGGGGCGGCGGCCCAGCCGGGGCAGACGGTCATCGTGCAGAACGGGGTGATCACCGAGGTGGGGCCGGCCAAGAAGGTGAAGGTGCCCGCGGGGGCCGTCGTCGTGGACGGCACCGGCCGGACCCTGATTCCCGGCATTATCGGCATGCACGACCACATGTACTACTCGGCCGCCGGCGGCCGCTCGGCCCAGATGAGCTACACCGGCCCGCGGCTCTACCTCGGCGCCGGCGTCACCACCATCCGCACCACCGGCAGCCAGTCGCCCTATGGCGACATCAACCTGAAGCGCCGAATCGACCAGGGGATGGTGCCGGGGCCGCGCATCTATGTCACCACCCCGTACCTGACCGGCCCAGGCGGCGGCGGCACGATGTCAGTGGCGGAGACCCCCGACCAGGCACGCCGCTTCGTGGCGTACTGGGCGGAGGAGGGGGCCTCGTGGATCAAGTTCTACACCAACATCAGCCGAGAGGCGATGGGGGCCGCCATCGATGAGGCGCACAAGCAGGGGATGAAGGCCACCGGGCACCTCTGCTCCGTCACCTTCCGCGAGGCGGTGGACCTCCACATCGACGACCTGGCGCACGGCGGGATGACGGCCAGCGACTTCATTCCCGGGAAGCAGCCCGACAAGTGCCCGCCGAACTCGCTCGTGGCGACGGACAAGGGAGTCGCGGGTGACGGCCCGATCGCCGCGCCCCTCATCGCGTACATGATCGAGCACGGCGTCTCGATGACCACGACACCTGCGGTGTACGAGCTCTTCTACCAGAACCGCCCCGTCCAGGACCCGCGCGTGCTCGACCTGATGGCGCCGGAGGTCCGGACGGCCTACGTGGCGGAGCGCACCCAGATCGACACCACCACCAACTGGCCGCTCACCGCCGAGGGGTTCGCGCGGTCGCTGGCGTTTGACCTGGCGTTCTACAAGGCGGGGGGCGTCCTGGCGAGCGGCGTGGACCCGACCGGCAATGGCGGGGCGCTGCCCGGGCTGGGCGACCAGCGGGGCTACGAGATCCTGATCGAGGGGAAGTTCACGACGGAGCAGGCGGTGCAGGTCGTGACGCTCAACGGGGCGAAGATCCTCGGCATCGCCGACGTGTACGGCTCGATTGCGCCGGGGAAGATCGCGGACCTGGTGCTGATCAGGGGCGACCTCCGCACCGACCCGAAGGTGATCCAGCAGGTCGAGATCGTCTTCAAGGACGGGGTCGGATACGACTCACCGAAGCTGATTGCGGCGACGAAGGGGAGAGTCGGCATTGACTGAGGTGAGCGCGCACATGCTCACGAGGGAGGGATGATCCATGTCTGCTGACGCGCAGTGGGTGCGCCCGACCGACACCGAGCTGGACATGTTCGGCCTCACGCACATCGGTCGGGTGCGGAAGGAAAACCAGGATCATTTCATGCTCTGCACCGTGCATCCGCAGGTGGTGGTGCACGGCACGAGCCTGCCTGATCCGGCGTCGCTCCCGCTGCGGGGCGAGCGGATCGCCACCTACATGCTCGTCGCCGACGGAGTCGGCAGTGGATCGGGAGGGGGCGAGGCGAGCCGGGTCGCCCTCGCCACCATCACGCAGTACGTCGCCTCCTCCATGCGCTCCTACCACAGCGCCGGTGCCGCCTCGGACACCGAGTTCTACCAGGCGCTGACCGACGCGGCACTCGAGGCGCACACCGCGGTCAAGAAACGGCAGCTGCTCGACCCCGACGCCAAGATGGCGACCACCCTGACCCTCGCCGTGGCCGTCTTTCCATGGATGTATGTGACCCAGGTGGGGGACAGCCGCTGTTACATCTATTGGCAGGGCAAGCTGAACCAAATCACCCGCGACCAGACCCTGGCCCAGGGCCTGGCCGACCAAGGCATCCTGCCGGCCGACCGCGTCAGTAGCTCGCCGCTCAGTCACGTCCTTTCCAGCGCCATCGGCGGGGAGGAGGCGATGCCAGTCGTCAGCCGCGTCGAAATCCCCCGCGGGTGCGTCATCCTGCTGGCCACCGACGGGCTGACCAAGCATGTCAGCAATGAGGAAATCGCGGAGCAGATCAAGACGATGAAATCGTCCGAGCAGCTCTGCCGGTCCTTGCTCGACCTGGCGCTCGAGCGCGGTGGCAGCGACAACATCACGCTCATCGCGGCCCGCGCGCCGATTGCCGCCGGGAACGCCGACTGAAGCCGCCGCTCGGACCGCCGGCTGAAGCCGGCTCTTGGCTGATGTCACTGAAGTGACACGGGCCAGTACCGCTGCTCCTGTCATTGCGAGGAGGCCCCGAAAGGGGCCGACGAAGCAATCTCGGACTGGCACGAGATTGCTTCGGCCACGACGTGGCCTCGCAATGACACAACGAGCAATTGGAGTCCTTGATGCCTGACCCGTTTCCCCGCCTCGTTGCCGCATTGGCCGACCGCTACCGCATCGAGCGCGAACTCGGGGCTGGCGGCATGGCCACGGTGTACCTGGCCGAGGACGTGAAGCACGGGCGGAAGGTCGCGCTCAAGGTCCTGAAGCCGGACCTGGCGGCGGTGCTGGGCGGGGAGCGGTTCGTCCAGGAGATCACCACCACCGCCGGCCTGCAGCATCCGAACATTCTTCCTCTCTTCGATTCCGGTTCCGCCGGCGGCTTCCTCTACTACGTGATGCCGTATGTCGAGGGGGAAACCCTTCGGGACCGGCTGCACCGGGAACGGCAGCTATCCGTCGCGGACAGCCTCGAGATCACGGCGCAGGTAGCCGCCGCCCTGGCCTACGCCCACGAGCGCGGCATCGTCCACCGCGACATCAAGCCCGACAACGTCATGTTCTCGAGCGGACAGGCGGTGGTCGCGGATTTCGGCATCGCGCGCGCCATCGACGCCGCCGGCGGCAACCAGCTCACCGCGACCGGCATGGCGGTCGGCACCCCGGCCTACATGAGCCCCGAGCAGTCGGCCGGCGAGTCGAACGTAGACGGCCGGTCCGATCAGTACTCCCTGGCCAGCGTGCTGTACGAGATGCTGGCCGGGGAGCCGCCCTTCACCGGCCAGACCGCCGCCGCCGTCATCGCCAAGCGGCTGGGCTCGCCGACGCCCCAGGTCCGGGTGGTGCGCAACGGCGTGCCGGAGTCGGTGGACCGGGCGCTGCAGAAGGCGATGCAGCGCTCCACGGCGGACCGCTTCGGCTCCGTCACGCAGTTCGTCGAGGCGCTCCGCGCGGGCGCGACTCCCGTTCGTGCCTCAATGCCGCGACGCGCGGTGCTGGCCACGGTCGGCCTGCTCGTGCTGGCCGCGGCGGGGTGGTGGGCGCTGCAGGGAGGCCGCATCAAGGGCGACCTCGACCCCGACGTTATTGCCGTCATGCCGTTCCGCGTCGGCGGCGAGTCCACCGCCTACCTGCGCGAGTCCATGCTCGACCTCCTCAATGCGCGGCTCCCCGGAGGAACGGGGCCGCGTATCGTGGAGCCCCGCACCGCACTGAGCGCATGGCGGCGGGAGGTCGGCGACGAGCAGGAGGACCTGTCCGAGGAGCAGTCCCGCCGGCTCGCCGCGCAACTCGGCGCCGGGCGCGTCCTCCTCGGCAGCGCCGTCGCCACGCCGACCGAGCTCACGCTCACCGGCTCCCTGATTCGCGTGACCGACGGCAAGGCGCTGGCCAACGGCGCCGTCTCGGGGATGCCCGACAGCGTGGCGGTGCTGGTCAACCGGCTCGTGGCGCGTCTCCTCAGCCAGGAAGCCGGCGAATCGCGCGAGCGACTCGACGGCCTGGCATCCACCTCGCTCGAGGCGCTGCAGGATTACCTCGCGGCGCGAAAGGCGTACCGCCGCGGAGACTACTTCAAGGCGCTGGCGCTCGACAGCAGCGCCTTCGCGCTCGATTCCACCTTCGCCCAGGCCGCCTTCGGCCTCGTCACGACGAACCCGCTGGTCGGCACGGTGTTCATCACCTCCGGCTTCAGGGCGATCCCGGCACTCTGGCGGCTCCGGGATCGGCTGAGCCTGCGCGATCTTGCGCTGCTCCGCGGCATGACCTTCGTCGGCCCCAATTACCCCGCTCCATCCACCTACGCCGAGATCCTGGCGCAGGCAGAGCGCGCGGCGGGCGATGCGCCGGACAGCCCGGACCAGTGGTTCGTGTTGGGCAGTGGCCTCGGGAGCTATGGTGCCGTGGCCAGCGTGCCGAACTGGGCCGCCCGGGCCGCCGACGCGCTAGACCGCGCCATCGCGCTCGACTCGAGCTTCACTCCGGCCATCCGGGAACGGCTCTACCTGGCGGTGTTCGTCCGGGATAGCGCGGCGATCCGCCGCATCGCGGGCCTATTCAAGTCCAGGATCGACTCCGGGTCCGGAGACCACGGCGGCCTCTGGGCGGCCGCACTCGCGCTCGGCGACACCACGGATGCCCATCGCTGGCGGATGCGGATGGAGGGGACCTCCCATTTCGACTTCATAGGGAAGCTGGTCTTCATCCCCCTGGTCAGCGCGCAGGCTGCGTTGCCGCTGGCCGATGGCCACTGGGCGAACGCGACGCTGCGCCAGGAAGGCACGACCGCACAGGAGCGGGGCACCGCACAACTGGGGGAATACGCCGTCGCGCTTGCCGAAGGTCGTGTTGTCGATTCCTGGGACGGATTCATGGGGAGTCGGACCCCGTGGGACGAGGCCAACCTGGTCCGGCAAGCGATCGTCGAGCCCCAGTACCGACCCCAGGCGTTCGCGAGGCTGGCCCAGATGGATGCCGCGGAGTGGCCGCCGCTCCGCGATTGCTTCGCCGAGATGCTCCGAGTCACATTGGGCGATACGAGCGGGACCCGCCGCGCCGTCCAGCGTCTCCGCGCGTTTGCCGAGGTCGATCCTCCGCCCATTCCGCCGGAGCAGTGGGATCCGCTCGATTTTCGCGTCTGTCCCCTCCTGCTCGAGACGATGCTGGAAGGGGGACGCGACCGAAGCGGCGCATCGCGACTCGACGCTCTCGACTCCCTCATGCGTGGCGGACCGCGGTGGCTGACGCTGGGGCCGCCGGCCGCCCCGGTCGTGGAGGCCAACTGGACCATCGCCCGGCTCCGCGAGGCGCAGGGAAACATTCCGGGGGCACTCGCCGCCATCCGGCGGCGGGAGAACAATTGGTATCCCGCGTATCTTTGGACCCTTCCGGCGCTGCTGCGGCAGGAGGGTCGGCTCGCGGCCCTGGCCGGCGACACCGCCGGGGCGCGCTGGGCATTTGACCGATACCTCACGCTCCGGACCGACCCCGATCCGGGCTTCGTACCCCAGCGCGATTCGGTGGTAGCCGAGCGCGCGGCGCTCGGGCCGCCGTGAACCACGCATCGGAGCGCCCTCGTGCCTGACCCGCTTCCCCGCCTCGTAGTCGCCCTGTCCGACCGCTACCGCATCGAGCGTGAACTGGGCCAGGGCGGCATAGCCACGAGCTCGTCGCTGAAGCGACGGCTCGGCTGATGTCGCTGAAGCGACACGGGCACTGGGCGCTGGTCGATATTTCAGGACCCGGGGTTGGCCTGACCACCCCGGAATGGCTTCGGCAGGGTGATGGGTGGGTTGCCGACAAACGTAGGCGGCCGCGGTCCCCAGCTGGCGGGGACTGATGCTCGTGGCACTGTACCCCTTGGCCCAACGCAGGGCAGGCCCATCCACTGCTGCGTCCCAATTGATCGCCTTGGCGGTGCCGCCTTTCATGCGTTGGAGCAGGCGAGGAAGCGACGTCGAAGGATGCACTCGCACCAGAAGATGCAGGTGGGTCGCGACGATACCGATCTCCAGAATGCGAGCCCTTTCCTGTCGGGCAATAATGGGTAGGTTCTCCCAGAGAAAGGCGGCTCGCCTGGCATCAATAGTCGCTTCACGGTTTCGAGTCGTCCAGACGACGTGGATGATCAATCGGTGATGCATCCCCCACGATTGGTCGACAACAGCTCGCAGGCGGTACCTTTGTGACGCGGCTCGTGTCGCTTTAGCGACATCAGCCGAGCCGCGGCTTTAGCCGCGACTCGCGCAGGCCGCGAACGATCGATCGGAGCCCCGTTGACCAACATCCTTCCCCGCCTGACCGAAGCCCTGTCGGACCGCTACCGCCTCGAGCGGGAGCTCGGCCAGGGCGGCATGGCCACGGTGTACCTGGCGCAGGACATCAAGCACGACCGCCGGGTCGCCATCAAGGTGCTTCGGCCTGAACTGGCCGCCGTCATCGGCGCCGAGCGGTTCCTGAGCGAAATCAAGACGACGGCCAACCTGCAGCATCCACACATCCTGCCATTGCACGACAGCGGGGAGGCCGACGGCTTCCTCTTCTACGTCATGCCCTATGTCGAGGGCGAGACGGTGCGCGACCGGATCAGCCGGGAGAAGCAGCTCCCGGTGGACGACGCGGTACGGATCACGACGGAAGTGGCCGCCGCACTCGACTATGCGCACCGTCACGGCGTGATCCACCGCGACATCAAGCCCGAGAACATCCTGCTCCACGACGGTTCCGCGCTGGTGGCCGACTTCGGCATCGCGCTGGCCGTCAGCACCGCCGGCACCAGGATGACCGAGACCGGCATGTCCCTCGGCACGCCGCACTACATGAGCCCCGAACAGGCGATGGGGGAGCGGGAGATCACCGCGCGCAGCGACGTCTACGCGCTGGGGTGCGTGCTCTACGAGATGCTCACGGGGGATCCTCCCTTTACCGGGAGCACCGCGCAGGCCATCGTGGCGCGAGTCGTGACCGAGACGCCGCGGCCGATGGTGCCGCAACGGGGTACGATCCCGATGCACGTGGAAGCGGCTGTCCTGACATCCCTCCAGAAATTGCCCGCCGACCGGTTCAAGACCGCCGCAGAATTTGCCGAGGCGCTGGCCGACCGAGCCTACACGTCGAAGACCACGGTGATGATGGCGGCGGCAACGGGGCGCGGACGCCTCTCCGGCCTCGCCGCCCCGCTGGCCGTCCTCGCAGCGATCGCCACAATCGCCGCGATGTGGGGATGGCTCCGGCCCGAAGCGTCACGGCCGGTGTCCCGCTACGGCCTCGCCTTTCCTGAGGGCCAGGTTCCGACCGGCCCGATGGCGCTCTCCCCTGACGGTTCCCGGCTGGTCTATGTGGGCCCCGGTGCAGACGGGGGAACCCAGCTCTGGATGAAGGAGCGGTCCCAGTACGCCGCCACTCCGCTCGCGGGAACGAGGGACGCGGCGCTCCCGATGTTCTCCCCTGACGGGCAGTGGGTCGCGTTCGGCCAGGACGACAAACTGAAGAAAGTGCCCGTCGTCGGAGGGGCGGCCATCACGCTGGCAGATTCGATCCTCGTCGCGGCCGCGGCATGGCTCGATGATCACACCCTGGTCTATTCCCGTGAGGACTTCGCCCTGGGCCGGGTCTCGGACGCGGGCGGGGCACCGACGGTCGCCTGGCGCCCGGCAGAGTCCGGACGCGCCGCCGTGCTCCCCACCCCACTTCCCGGGACGCGGGGCGCCCTCTTCTCGTTGTGCAGCAACCTCTGCGCGCAATCCGAGCTGTGGGTGCTCGACCTGCAATCGGGCGACGCCAGGATGCTGGTTCCTGAGGCAAAGCAGGGGTGGTATCTCCCCACGGGGCACCTCGCATACGTCCGTTCCGATGGCAGCGTCCTGGCCGCTCCCTTCGACCTGAAGCGACTCGAGCTGCGTGGCACGGCCGTCCCGATCCTGGACAACGTGGCGCGTCTCTTCGACGTCTTCCCCCAGCTGGCGTTCAGCGCCAGCGGAACGATGGCAATGGAAGTGGGTGGGGGAAGTGTGGGAACCCAGCTGTACGAGATGACCTGGATCGACCGGACCGGGCGGATGACCGCGCTCGATTCCAGCTGGACCTTCCGGCATTCACTCTCGAACGGGAATCTCGGCTGGTCGCTCTCTCCGGACGGCAAGCGGCTCGCCATCGGGCTCAACACGAACTCCGGCGACGACATCTGGATCAAGGAACTGCCCACCGGGCCGCTGTCGAGGCTGACCTTCGACAGCACGTCTGAGGAGCGGCCACGCTGGACGCCCGACGGACAGTCGGTCACCTACATCGTGGACGGGCTCTCCACACTCCGCCAGCGTCCCGCCGATGGAACCGGCAAGGAACAGGTGCTGGTCAATACCCCGAACCTGGTCCTCCTGGAGGGCACCTGGTCGGCGGACAGCGAGTGGCTGATTCTGCGCGTCGGCGGAAATGGCCCCACCAAGCTGCGCAACATCCTCGCATTCCGCCCCGGGGTAGACAGCGCTCCGCAAGAGCTGCTCGCCAGCGCCCAGGCGGACGAGTCGGCGCCGGCGCTCTCGCCCGACAGCAAGTGGCTGGCCTATGCCTCGGACGAGACCGGGCGGAACGAGGTGTACGTTCGCCCCTTCCCCAACGTGGATGACGGGAAGTGGCAGGTATCCACCAACGGAGGCCAGGCCCCGCTCTGGGCCCACAGCGGCCGCGAGCTGTTCTACGTGGACAGCGCCCGCAACATGATGATGGCGCCGATTCCCGTGGCCGGGCCGTCGCAGATCGGTGCCCGCGTCAAGCTCTTCAGCCTCGGGAACGACGTGCTCCTGAATCCCGACGAGTGGTACACGCCGTTCGATATTTCGCCGGACGACAGGCGGTTCCTGATGTCCCGCCTGGTGTCCGCACCAGCCACCCAGGTCCGGAGCTTCGTGCTGGTCGAGAACTGGTTCGAGGAGGTCAGGGCCAAGGCAGGGAGGTGATTGGGGCGCACGCGAAGCCACGAAACCGCGGAGCGAACAAGACCCAAACCAGATAACTTACAGCGTTGCAATGATTGCAGTTCCATCATAAGCAGCTTATGATAGATCAATGAAGCATGCCAGTAGATACCTTGCGGAAATCGGCCGTCTCGGCGGGCTGAAGAGCAGGCGCCATCTGTCACCCGAGGCGGCGCGGGCCATGGTCGCCGTCCGGGAGGCGAAGCGCGCCTACCGCCGGTTCCACGCGGAGTGCTTTGCGTCCCTGCCACCTGACCGGCAGGTTACCGGGGCCGACGTGGCGTGGGTCGTCGAGCAGCTCCTCCAGCGTGGCGGGGAGTCGGCCCGAGCCGTGGGCCTTCGAATCGCAGGATCGAATCCGCCCATCCTCGCTGTCGGAGTCCCGCGCGACACGACCCGTGCCGCCGAGGCCGTCCGAATTGCGGCGCTCAGGCGGCGGCGCCCAGCCGACCGACTTCGGGAGGCGCTCCAGCTCAGCGACACCACGCGAGCGCTCGCCCTCGCCTCCCTCCGGCGGCGGCACCCGCAGCGTTCCGACCGGCAACTGGTGGAGCTGCTCCTCGGCGGACCGCCCGGCAGCCGGACCGCGCGACAGTGAGCCTTGCGGGCATCCTGAAAACGGTCGTCACCGCCCTGGAGGCGAACGACGTGCCGTTCATGCTCACCGGATCGGTCGCCGCCGCGGCCCACGGCGCCGGACGAGCCACCATGGACGTGGACTTCGTGATTCAGGCGACTCGCGCTCAGCTCGAGTCTTTCGTGAAGGACCTCGACGGCCCCGCAATGTACGTGTCGCGCGAAGCCGCGCTCGAGGCACTCGCCGCGGAATCGATGTTCAACGTCGTCGAAACCGAAACCGGCTGGAAGGCCGACCTGATTCCCTGCAAGGCACGCCCCTTCAGCCAGGCCGAGTTCGCGAGACGGCAGCCAATCGAACTGGACGGCCTCCACCTGTGGGTCGCATCGGTGGAGGACGTCATCCTCTCGAAACTCGAGTGGGCCCAGCTCGGTGGTTCGGCCCGGCAGATCGAGGACGTGGCTGCACTATTACGCGTGGCGGCGGAGGACATCGACCTCGCATATCTCGATCGGTGGATCGACGAACTGGGACTGCGGCCGCAGTGGTTGGCCGCGCACGCCGCCGGCTGAAGTCGCTAATGACACAACGAGAAATTGGAGTACGTGATGTCTGATCCCCTTCCCCGCCTCGTCGCCGCATTGGCCGACCGCTACCGCATCGAGCGGGAGCTGGGCCAGGGGGGCATGGCCACGGTGTACCTGGCCCAGGACCTCAAGCACGACCGCAAGGTCGCGCTCAAGGTCCTGAAGCCGGAATTGGCGGCCGTCATCGGCGCCGAGCGCTTCGTGGTGGAGATCAAGACCACCGCCGCGCTGCAGCACCCCCATATCCTGCCCCTCTTCGATAGCGGGGAGGCGGGGAAGCGGGAAAGCGGGGAAGGGGTCTTTCTCTACTATGTCATGCCCTACATCGAGGGAGAGACCCTACGCACGAAGCTCGATCGCGAAACCCAGCTTGGCATCGATGAAGCAGTGCGCATTGCCGTAGCCGTGGCCGATGCGCTGGACTACGCCCACCGGCACGGCGTCATCCACCGCGACATCAAGCCCGAAAACATCCTGCTCCACGACGGGCGGCCGATGGTGGCGGACTTCGGCATCGCGCTGGCCCTGAGCGCCGCGGCCGGCGGCCGGATGACCGAGACCGGCATGTCGCTCGGCACCCCGCACTACATGAGTCCCGAGCAGGCCACCGCCGAGAAGGAGATCACCGCCCGCAGCGACGTCTATTCGCTGGGCAGCGTGCTGTACGAGATGCTCACCGGGAACCCGCCGCACACCGGCGCCTCGGCCCAGCAGATCATCATGAAGATCGTGACCGACACCGCGCGCCCCGTGACCGAGCTTCGGAAATCGGTGCCCGTCAACGTGGCGGCCGCGGTGGCCAAGTCCATCGAGAAGCTGCCGGCCGACCGGTTCGAGAGCGCCAAGGCCTTCGCCGAGGCGCTCGACAATCCGGGGTTCCGCGGGACGACGGCATACGCGGCGGCGGGCGAAGCGCCGCGCCGGAGCCGCACGGCCGCTCTGACCGGGTGGGCGCTGGCCGGACTCCTGCTCCTGGCGCTCGTGGCGACGTGGCTCCGACGGCCCCCTCCGGTCGAGGCGCCGACGCGGCGGTACACCGTGAGTTTTCCCGCCGACCAGAGCTATTTCAACTTCGCGGGGATGGAAATCGCAATCTCCCCGGATGGCAGCCGTTTCCTATATCCCGGGGGGCCGGCGCGCGACAAGTCGGAGTTCATTCTCCAGGAGCGGGACCAGCTCGCCGGCCGGATCCTCCCCGGCATGACCAACGCCTTCTCCCCGGTCTTCTCTCCGGACGGGCGGCGCATCGCATTTCGCGACCAGCGCTTCGGCGCCCTGAAGGTGATTTCCCTCGACGGGTCGACGCCCACCACCCTGCTGGATTCGCTTCCCGGCTTCCTCAACGGCGGGCTCGCCTGGGGTAGTGATGGGTATATCTATGCGTCCGGAACGAAGGGGACGCGAGGCATCCTGTTCCGGATCCCGGAGACCGGCGGCGCGGCCGAGCCCGTCACCGAGGCGGATAGCACCGCCGGCACGGTCGGACACATCGGACCCGCGTCGTTGCCCGGCGGGCGCGGCATCGTCTACACCGAATGGCACGGCCCGACGCGCGGGAATGACAACTGGATCGTGGCGTGGGACTTCCAGAACCGCCGAAGCCTCCGGTTGGTACAGGGACTCCAGGCGTGGTACCTCGAGGCGGGATTCCTGCTCGTGTTACGGCCCAACGGCATTGCCGTCGCGGTGCCGTTCGACGCCGACAAGCTGGCCGTCACCGGCCCCGAGACGCCGGTGCTGGAGGGGCTCGGGATCGGCAACCTCGGCACCGCGAATCTCACCGTGTCGTCCGAGGGCACGCTGATCTATCGCTCGGGGAATGCGCAGCCAACCCAGCGGCCGGTCATTCCAGCCAGGCTCACCCGGGCCGGCCAGGAGAGCGACATTGATCCCGCCTGGTCGTACACCCCGGCCTTCAACGGCGGGTTGAGCCTGTCACCGGACGGATCCCGCCTCGCCGTGGCCATCCACGGCAACCCGGTCGGCGACATCTGGATCAAGGACTTGGACCGCGGTCCGCTCAGCCGGGTCACCTTCGACAACTCGGTCAAGTATCGGCCGCTCTGGATGCGAGACGGGGAGTCGGTGAGCTACATCATCGAGGATGGACCGTCCAGCGCCATCCTCCGGCGGCGGGCGGACGGCGGCGGCGCGGTGGACACGGTCATCACCTCGACCCACACCATCGCCGAGGCCGCGTGGTCCGGAGACGGCTCCTGGCTCGCCTATCGGGTCACCATGCCGAGCCGGGACATCTACGCCATTCGGCCGGGCATCGACTCTGTGGGGATTCCGGTGGTGGCTTCGCCCAAGTTCGACGAACGGGCTCCGACCATCTCTCCCGACGGGAAGTGGTTGGCCTATCAATCGGACGAGTCGGGGCGCGACGAGATCTATATTCGCGCTTTCCCCGACTCCGCTGCTGGCCGCCGGCAGGTGTCGCCGGCCGGAGGGGGCGAACCCCTCTGGTCCCATAGCGGCCGCGAACTGTTCTACCGGTCGACGTCGGGGCAGATGATGGCGGTGCAGATCACGACCGCCCCGTCGCTGACCGTGGGAGCGGAGCTGGCGCTGTTCGTGGACTCCACTTACCTCCGCGCCCCGAGCTACCGCGCCTACGACGTGACCCAGGACGACAAGGGGTTCGTGATGTTGCGGTTGCTCCCGGAGACTGCACAGGCGACAACGGGCCAATTGGTGTTCGTGGACAACTGGTTCACGGAGCTGAAGGCGAAGATGGGGAAGAAGTAGTGATGCGGCCTCGCAATGACAAAACGCAGGATTGGAGCGTCTGATGACTTCCCCGCTTCCCCGCCTTGATGCCGCATTATCCGACCGCTACCGCCTCGAGCGCGAACTCGGGCAGGGCGGCATGGCCACCGTCTACCTGGCGCAGGACATCAAGCACGACCGCCGGGTGGCGGTCAAGGTGCTGCGGCCGGAGCTCGCCGCCGTCATCGGCGCCGACCGCTTCCTGAGTGAAATCAAGACGACCGCCAACCTCCAGCACCCGCACATCCTGCCGCTGTTCGACAGCGGGGAGGCGGACGGCTTCCTGTTCTACGTCATGCCGTATGTCGAAGGCGAGACGGTCCGCGACCGGATGAACCGGGAGAAGCAACTCCCCGTCGCCGATGCCGTCCGCATCACCGCGGAAGTGGCCTCGGCGCTCGACTACGCCCACCGCCACAACGTGATCCACCGCGACATCAAGCCCGAGAACATCCTCCTGCACGACGGCTCGGCACTGGTGGCCGACTTCGGCATCGCGCTGGCCGCCAGCAAGGCCGGCGGCACCCGGATGACCGAGACCGGCATGAGCCTCGGTACACCGCACTATATGAGCCCCGAGCAGGCGATGGGCGAGCGGGAGATCACCGCGCGGAGCGACGTGTACGCGCTCGGCTGCGTGCTCTACGAAATGCTCACCGGCGATCCGCCCTTTACTGGCTCCACCGCGCAGGCCATCGTGGCGCGGGTCGTGACCGAGACGCCGCGTCCGATGCTGCCGCAGCGCGGGACCATCCCGGCGCACGTCGAGGCCGCCGTGCTGACCTCGCTGCAGAAACTGCCCGCCGACCGGTTCAAGTCCGCGGCGGAGTTCGCCGAAGCGCTGGCTGACCGGCAGTACACCTCCTCGGCCACCGTCGCGATCCCTGCCGCAGGCCCTCCCCGCAGCCGGGTCGCGACGATCGGTCCGTGGGCACTTGCCGCCGTGACCCTGGCGGCCGGACTTGCGATCGGCGCCCGCGCGCTGGCACCTAAGGCCGACGTCCGGCCGCTCCGACTCTCGATCCCCGTTCCCTCCGAGCTGCCGCCGATCGCCATCCGGCTCTCGCCCGACGGGGGAACACTGGCCTACGTCAGCGGGCAGGGAGACCGTTTCTCTATCTATACGCGACGGCTCGACGACCTGCAGCCGCGCCGGCTCGATGGGACAGACGATGGATTCACCATCAGCTTTTCCCCCGACGGCCAGTCGATCGCCTATCTCGGCACCAACAACTCGCCACGGAAGGTCCCGATCGGTGGCGGGACTTCCGTCGCCATCCCGGTGGAAGGTGGCGCCGGGCTCACCGCCATCGAGTACGACGGGCCCGACCGGTTCATCGTGTCCACCCAGGGCGCCCTCGCCACCCTCGCCCCCAACGGGGCGCTGACCCGATTCGCCACGCCCGACTCCGCGACCGGTGAGACCGCCTTTGCGCTCGACCAGGTGCTGCCCGATCACTGGGTACTCGCCCGCTACTGGCGGGCGCCACCGAACGGGCCGGTCGTGGCCATCGAACCGGCGACCGGGCGGCGCGTGACGGTGGTGGACGCGAACGTGGCGTGGGCGGGGTACGCCAACGGCATGCTGGTCTGGGCTCTCCCCGACGGGACTCTCTTCGCCGCCCCGTGGGATCTCAAGAAGAAGAGCCCGGTGGGGCCCGGCAGCCCGCTGGGGGCCACCGTGCTCTCCATTCTCGGGTTCCTGCCGCCGATCACCGTCGGCCCTGGCGGCCTCGCCTACGTCCCGACCCAGGCGCGCGCGCTGGTCCAGGTCGACCGGTCCGGCCGGTCTTCGGTCGTGCTCGGAACCGACCGGACCTACCACAATCCACGGGTGTCGCCGGACGGGCGGCGCATCTCGATGGACTTCACGGAGCAGGAGCGCGACGTCTGGCTGTTCGACATTGCCGACTCGACGCTCACCCGCTTCGGGTTCGATTCGACGGCCCACGACGCCGAGTGGATGCCCGACGGGAGCGGACTGCTCTTCGCCGTCGTCAGGAACGGGACGATCGGCGAGTTCCGGCGCCAGTTCGACAAGGGGGGGCGGGCAGACTCCGTCTTCTTCGGGCCGGAGCAGATTTCCATCCACTCGGTGACGGCGGACCAGCGCACCGGAATCGGGGTGGTCATCGAGGGCTCCGCCTTCGACATCGTGGCCGTGAACCTCGAGGGTCCGGCCCGGTTCGACACCCTGCTCGCCACGCGGTACTCCGAAGGGTGGCCGGCGCTCTCCCCGGACAACCGGTGGCTCGCCTACCAGTCGGACGAATCGGGGCGCATGGAGGTGTACCTGCGCGCCTGGCCGAGCCTCGGCTCCAAGGTCCAGGTGTCGCAGAACGGGGGCACGGAGCCGACCTGGTCCCGCGACGGGAAGGAACTGTTCTACCGGTCGGGGGGCGGCGCGGAGCCGAAGCTGGTGGCCGCGGTGCTCGTGGACGGGCGGGTCCAGGCGCGGACCGAGCTGTTCAGCGTCGGCCGGTACGAATTCTCCACTCCGCACCGGAACTACGATGTCTTCCCCGACGGACGGTCGTTCGCCATGGTGCGGCAGGGCACGCCGGGCCAGCAGGCCGAGGTCGTGTATCTTCAGAATCTGCCGGGGCTGATGGAACGGCGGTAGTACACCTGCTTCTGTCATTGCGAGGAGGCCCCGTCAGGGGCCGACGAAGCAATCTCGGACTGGCACGAGATTGCTTCGGCCACTCCGTGGCCTCGCAATGACAAAACGAGAAATTGGAGTATTTGATGCCTGACCCGCTTCCCCGCCTCTCCGAGGCCCTCGCCGACCGCTACCGCCTCGAGAAGGAGCTCGGCGCGGGTGGCATGGCCACGGTGTACCTGGCGCAGGACATCAAGCACAACCGCAAGGTGGCGGTCAAGGTGCTGCGGCCGGAACTCGCCGCCGTCATCGGTGCCGAGCGGTTCCTGTCCGAAATCACCACCACCGCCAATCTCCAGCATCCGCACATCCTCCCCCTCTTCGACAGCGGCGAGGCCGACGGCTTCCTCTTCTACGTCATGCCGTATGTCGAAGGCGAGACGGTCCGGGACCGGATGAACCGGGAGAAGCAGCTCCCGGTGGCGGACGCGGTGCGCATCGCGAGCGAGGTGGCCTCCGCGCTCGACTACGCCCACCGGCACAACGTCATCCACCGGGACATCAAGCCCGAGAACATCCTGCTCCACGACGGCTCCGCCCTGGTGGCGGACTTCGGCATTGCGCTCGCCGCCAGCAAGGCCGGCGGCACCCGCATGACCGAAACGGGCATGTCGCTCGGCACGCCCCACTACATGAGCCCCGAGCAGGCGATGGGCGAGCGTGAGATCAGCGCGCGTTCCGACGTCTACGCGCTCGGCTGCGTCCTCTACGAGATGCTCTGCGGCGAGCCGCCGTTCATGGGGCCCACGGCGCAGGCCATCATCGCGCGCGTCGTGACGGAGACGCCCCGCTCGCTCACGGCGCAGCGGCACACCATTCCGCCGCAGGTCGAGGGCGCCGTCCTCACCGCGCTGGAGAAGCTCCCGGCCGACCGCTTCGCCACGGCGGCCGAATTCGCGGCGGCGCTGTCCAGCCCTACCTACGCTTCCCGGGCGACCACCTCCCTGGCCGCCGCCGCGCCGCACCGGCGATCCACCCGGCTTCTGGCGGCCGGCTGGGCCGTCGCGGCGGTGGCCGCCGCCGCTGCGCTCTTCGCATGGCTTCGCCCGACGCCCCAACTGCCGGTCCTCCGCTACGCCATGGCGCTGCCCGAGGGGCAGCAGCTGAGCAACCCGCGCGGCACGCGCATCGCCCTGTCGCCGGACGGCCGCCGCCTCGTCTACACCGGTCCCGGACCGGAGGGATCGCAACTCTGGATCCGGAACCGCGACCAGTTCACGGCCGCGCCGATCCCCGGCACCGACGGCGCCACCATCCCGTTCTTCTCCCCGGATGGCCAGCAGGTGGGTTTCATGACGGCGGGCAACGCGGGGATCAAGGTGGCGAACCTGTCCGGCGCCCCGCCGATCCTGATCGCCGACAGCGGCCTCGGCGCCGACGGTGTCACCTGGGCCGCCGACGGCTTCATCTACTTCGACGGGCTCACCGGGGGCGGCACCACCGGCGTCGTCCGGGTGCGCGCGACGGGCGGCCCAATCGAGCAGGTGACCACGGTGGACACGGCGAACGGCCAGGTCGACCACTTCTGGCCGCAGGCGTTGCCGGACGGGCGCGGCGTGCTCTTCACCATCCAGAAGCGGAACGCCAGGGAAGCAAGCGAGGTCGCGGTCTTCGACATCAAGACCGGGCAATACCACACCCTCGTGCAGGGCCTGACGGCGCGCTACGCCAAGGCGGGGTTCCTCCTCTACGTGACGGCGAGCGGCGACCTCATGACCGTCCCCTTCGACCTGAAGCGCCTCAAGGTGACCGGCGAGGCCTTCGCGCTCGCTAACGGCGTGGCAGGGCGTCCCTTCGGTGCGGTGGACCTCGCGCTGTCCGAGACGGGAACGCTGATGTATGAAATCGGCACCCAGGTGACGGCCCCGAGCCAGTTGACGTATGTCTCCCGGGACGGCACCGCCACGCCGATCGATTCGGCGTGGGTGGGGAATTTTATCACGCTCGCCCTCTCCCCGGATGGGACGCAGCTAGCGGTGAGCCTCATCGAGGGGACCGAGCACCAGGTCTGGATCAAGCAGCTGCCGACGGGGCCGCTCAGCAAGCTCACCTTCGAGGGCACGACGAACAACCGCCCAACCTGGACGCCGGACGGCAAGTCCGTCGCCTACGTCTCCAACGTCATCGGCCCCGACCGCCTGTTCGTCAAGCGGGCCGACGGCAGCGGGCCGTCGGAGCAGATCCCCCTCCCGGATGATCGGCCGACCAACCTCGCGGCATACTCTCCCGACGGGCAGTGGCTGGCCTACCGTACCCTGCCGCGCGACCTCTTCGCCCGGCGCCTCAACGGCGACACCGCGACGGTTCCGCTGGTCGTGACGCCGTTCGAGGAGATGGACCTCGCCCTCTCCCCCGACGGCCGCTGGCTGGCATACACCTCCGACGAGTCGGGACGGTTCGAGATCTATGTTCGGCCCTTCCCCGACAGCAAGTCGGCCCGGTGGCAAGTCTCCACCAACGGGGGCGCGGAGCCGCGATGGTCCCACTCCGGCCGAGAGCTCCTGTTCGCGGCTGCCGACGGCACGCTCCAATCGGTCGAGGTAGTTCCCGGACCGGTCTTCACCACCGGTCGCCGCTCTCCTCTGTTCGGCCTGTTCACCTTCACCGGCGGGATCAAGTCGTGGGACATCACGCCCAACGACTCCCAGTTCGTCATGATCCGGTCCGGCATCGGCGGCAGCGAGGCGGACGAGCTGATCGTCGTCGAGAACATCTTCCCGGAACTCCGGAAGAAGGGATCGCCGTGAGCGGCATCCGGCCGTGACCCGCGTCCCGCCGGTTCGCCCCATCGCGCTGGACGACATCCTCGCGGCGCGCGACCGCATCGCCAATACCATCGTCCGCACGCCACTCGTGCGACTCGAGCTGGGGCCCGGGCACCCCGGCATCCGCCTCAAGCTCGAGAACCTCCAGCCGATCAACGCCTACAAGCTGCGCGGCGCCGCCAACGCGGTGGCCCTGCTGTCCGACGCCGACCGCGCGCGCGGCGTCTGGACCATCAGCGCCGGCAACGCAGGCCAGGGGGTGGCGTATGCCGCCCGGCAGGCCGGGATTCCCTGCACCGTCGTCGCCATCCAAACGGCGCCCGCGGCCAAGCTGGAACGGATGCGGGCGCTCGGCGCCACGCTCGTGCTCGTCCCCTTCGAGGCGGCATGGAAGGCCCTCGAGGACCACGCCTTCCCAGGCGTAGAGGGCGTGCTCATCCACCCGTTCGACGACCACGACTTCATCGCGGGCCACGCCACGATGGCGCTCGAAATCCTCGAGGACGCGCCCGACGTGGCCGCCGTGATCGCCGGCATCGGCGGCGGGGGGCTCATCACCGCCCTCGGCAGCGCCTTCCGCGTCCTCAAGCCCGAGGTCCGGATCTTCGGCGCGGAGCCCGAGACCGCCGCGCCGATGGCCCTCTCGCTTACCAAGGGCTCCCCGCAGGCGTTCGAGGGGTGGACGCCGTCGTTCGTGGACGGCGCCGGCGGGCGAAGCGTCTTCCCCCGGATGTGGGAACGGATGCGACCGGTCGTCGACGGCTGTATCGTTCTCTCGCTCGACGAGACCCGCCGGGCCATGCGAATCCTGGCCGAGAAGTCGCGGGTCATCTCGGAGGGCGCCGGCGCGCTGTCCGTGGCCGCGGCACTCACCGGCCAGGCCGGGCCCGGTCCCGTCGTCGCCGTCATTTCCGGCGGCAATATCGACCTGACGAAGTTCTGTGAACTGATGGCGCAGTGACCACCACTTTCCGGAGTCTCCCGATGGGCTTCCACGCTTCACGGCGGTCCGGCGTCCTCCTCGCCGCCGCAGTCCTGCTGTTCACCGCCCTGCCGCTCTCGGCACAGGTTCCCGAAGCCACCACCGCGGCGCTGAAGCAGATCTTCGCCTCGCGGACCTACGCTCCCGAGCGGTTCGGGCCGGCCCGGTGGATCGAGGACGGCAAGGCGTACACCATCCTCGACAAATCCGAGGCGACCAAGGGCGGCTTCGACATCGTCCGCTACGACGCGAAGACCGGCACGCGCAGCATCCTGATCGCCGCAGCGTCGTTCGTCCCCGCCGGCGACACGGTGCCCCTCGCCGTTGACGACTACATCTGGTCTCCCGACGCCAGGCAGCTCCTGGTCTTCACCAACACCGAGCGGGTCTGGCGGCAGAACACCCGCGGCGACTACTGGGTGCTTGATCTCCATACCGGGGCCCTTCGCCAGCTGGGCGGCAAGGGCGCGCCCGCCTCCACCATGATGTACGCCAAGTTCTCCCCCCAGGGCGACCGGGTGGCGTTCGTCCGGAAGGGCGACATCTATGTGGAGCGCCTGGCGGACGGCGCCATCACCCGGCTCACCACCGGCGCCGATTCGCTGCATGTGAACGGCATGAGCGACTGGGTGTACGAAGAGGAATTTGGCGTCCGGGATGGATTCCGCTGGAGCCCCGACGGGACGAAGATCGCGTACTACCACTTCGACATGACCGGCGTCGGCACCTTCCTGATGATCAACGACACCGATTCGCTGTATCCCTTCACCATCCCAATCCAGTATCCCAAGGTCGGCACCACCAATTCCGCGGTCACGGCGGGCGTGGTGGGCGCTGACGGAGGCGCCACCACTTGGTTCCAGCTCCCCGGCGACCCGCGCGAGGACTACATCCCCTTCATGGAGTGGGCGGGTTCGGACTCGGTGCTGGTGCAGCGGATGAACCGGCTGCAGAACAGCGACCAGCTGATCCTGGTCAGCGCCGCGACCGGCGGCACCCGGACCATCATGACGGAGACCGACGAGGCCTGGCTCGACGTGCAGGACGACATCCCCTGGCTCAAGGGCGACAGGGAGTTCGTCTTGCTGAGCGAGCGGGACGGCTGGAGGCACGCCTACGCCGTCTCCCGCGCCACGGGAGCCGCGCGCCTCATCACCCCCGGCAACTTCGACGTGATGAGCATCTCGAAGGTGGACGACAAGGGGGGGTGGCTCTACTACGATGCCTCGCCCGACAACGCCACGCAGCGCTACCTCTGGCGCACCCGGCTCGACGGCAAGGGGAAGGCCGAACGCCTGACCCCGGCGGGCCAGGCCGGCAGTCACCGGTACACCATCTCCCCGGACGCGAAGTACGCCTTCCACAGCTGGTCCAGCTTCGACTCGCCCGGCCCCACCGAGCTGGTGAGCCTGCCGAAGCACACCGTGGAGCGCACCCTTGCCGCCAACACCGAGCTCATGGCGCGGGTCAAGGAGGCGATCACTCGCCCGGGTGAGTTCTTCCAGGTGACGATCGCCGACGGCTCCACCCTCGACGGCTGGATGATCAAGCCCAGGGACTTCGACCCGAATCGCCGGTATCCGGTGCTGATGTACGTGTACGGCGAGCCGGCGGGCCAGACGGTGCTCGATTCGTACATGGGGGGCAGCCGCCTCTGGTACCAGGCCCTCGCGGACCAGGGGTACATCATCGCCAGCGTGGACAACATGGGCACGCCGGCGCCAAAGGGCCGAGCCTGGCGCAAGGCGGTCTACGAGCAGATCGGCGTGCTCTCCAGCAGGCAGCAGGCGCAGGCGGTGCAGGCGATCACCCGCACCCGCCCCTACGTGGACTCCACCCGGGTCGGCATCTGGGGATGGAGCGGCGGCGGGTCGTCCACGCTGCAGGCGATGTTCCGGTATCCGGAGGTGTACCAGGTGGGGATGAGCGTGGCGCCGGTGCCGGATCAGCGGCTCTACGACACGATCTACCAGGAGCGCTACATGGGGCTGCTCGGCCCGAACGCCGAGAAGTACGATTCCGCCTCGCCGATCCACCAGGCGAAGGGTCTGAAGGGGCACCTGCTCATCGTCCATGGCTCCGGCGATGACAACGTGCACTACCAGGGCACGGAGCGGATGATCAACGAGCTGGTGAAACTCAACAAGCCGGTGGACGTGATGGTGTACCCGAACCGGAGCCACGCCATCCGCGAGGGCCAGGGCACCACGCTGCACATCTACTCACTGCTGACCCGGTACCTCATGACCTACCTGCCGGCGGGATCACGCTACACGCCGATGCCGTGAGCGAGCTCGTGGCTAAAGCCACGGCTCGGCTGATGTCGCTGAAGCGACACGGTCAAGACCAAGCGGGATGATAAGATCTCCGGGCATCCCCCCTCTCCATATCATGGAGAGGGGGACAGGGGGTGAGGTGAATGCGTCTTTGCGGTGAAAAGCTGTTACCGCGAAGACGCAAAGAGGCGCGAGGAGCGCAAAGAATCTGGTGAAGGGGAAGCCTACTTCGTCTCCGCCACCGTTGGATACTCCCCCGTAATCTCGTCCAGCGCCGACGCGAGCGGATCACCGGTGGTGCGGTTCTTGTCCAGCACGTACCGCGCGAGCGTGGCCGTCAGCGGTAGCGTCACCAGGACGAGTATGGCCGACAGCCAGAAGGGCACGCCGACGCCGGCGTGGTCCATCAGGAAGCCCGCCAGGATCGGGAAGGCGACCCGTGACACTCCCCCGAAGGTGTGCTGCACCCCCATGTAGAGTCCGCGCTCGTTCGACGACACCACCGTGCTGAGGAGCCCGGTGACGCACGGGAAGATGAACGCCGTGCCGATCGGCATCAGCGTGAATCCCGCCGCCAGCATCGGGTATCCGGTGGCGAGCCCGGTGGAGGCGAGCCCGAGCGCCAGGATCACGATGCCGAGCCGCGACAGCCGCGCCTCCCCCATCCGGTCCACCATCCGACCAAGCAGGAGCGACCGGACCACGACGCCCATGCCGCCCAGGTACATGATGAAATAGCCGATGTTGGCTTCGGTGACGCTGAACCGGCTGGAGAGGAGCAGCGGCACGGTCTGGATGGTGCCGTAGAACGCCCCGATGGCGATGGTGTAGATCCAGATGAGGCGCGGCGCCGGTTCACGCCACCGGGTGAGCACCCGACGGATGGCGCCGCGACTCGTTTGTGCCGAGACCGCCGGATGGCTCGTGGTCTGGCGCAGTTCGGTGGACTCGCGGAGGAACCGCCAGGCGAAGATCGACACCAGGACGGACAGGGCGGCGGCGGCGAGGCCCGGCGCGCGCCGCCCGCCGAGGCTGATCATGGCGGAGCCGAAGGCGGGGCCCGCGACCGCGCCCATGCTCGTCACCACCGAGAGCCAGCCCAGGCTCTTGGTGCGTTCCTTCGGCTTCGACACATCCGCGACATACGCCTG
>Ga0209507_1000269_pt1 | contig 64421 bp, 60 predicted proteins | sample AD_UKC028_MetaG_FD_184414 | JGI IMG/M metagenome (GOLD analysis project Ga0209507, IMG submission 184414) | Active sludge microbial communities of municipal wastewater-treating anaerobic digesters from USA - AD_UKC028_MetaG (SPAdes) (version 2) | ecosystem: Engineered > Bioreactor > Anaerobic >...
CAACTCGTCGGCGTGATAGCCGCTGCCCTTGACCAGCGCCGCATTGACGCTGACGACATGGTTGGTGCTGTCGACCACCATGATGCCTTCCGAGGTCGCCTCGAAGACCTTGGCCCACAGTTGCAGGCGGCTCTCCATGCGCTTTTGCTGGCCGATGGGAGTAAAGGTCGTCAGCACCGCGTCCTGGCCCTGATAGGTCAGGCGGCGCGCCGACAGCAGCGCCCAGCCGTCGTGGCCCGGACTGCACCACTGGACTTCGAAGCCGTCGACCACGCCCTCGTCGGCCAGGCGCTGAAAGAAACGCGCGCGCACACGCGAGGCCAGGCCGCTGGCCCAGGGATCGGTCAGCTTGTCGCCGATCCACTGGTTGACCTTGGAATTGGCATGCAGCACCCGGTGGTCGGGAATCGAGGTGACCAGCATCGGCAGCGAAATGGCATCGAGCAGATCGAGCTGCGCGGCGGCAGCGGCAGCCTGGCTGGACAGCTTCTGTTCGAGTACCCGCTCGTAGTCCAGGCGTTCCAGCATGTTGTTGAAGCCACGCACCAGTTGCCCGATCTCGTCCTGGCTGTTCCATGAGGCGCGCAAGCTGTAGTCGCTGGTCACGCTGACCCGCTCGACGACGCGCGCCAGGTCGCCAAGCGGGCGGGCGATCTGGCGGGCCACATAATACACCAGCAGCAGAATCACCATCAGCAGCAACGCGGCCGTGCCGAGATGCACCCACATGCGATGGAACAGCAGGTCGATGCGCGCCTGCAGCAGCTTGTCGAGGGCCCCCGCGACCTCGCGCCAGGCTTGCGCGGTGGTATCCAGCGCCTCGCTGCGCAGCTTGGCGATCGTCACCGGCCGCTTGCCCGAGGCACCGTCGCGCAGCGTGGCGAGAACGCTGGCCAGCATCTGCTTGAGCTTCTCGCGACCGGGCTCCAGCCCGAGCGCCAGCTCATTGCCCGGATTACCGGCGAAGGCCGCCCGGAAATCCGCATCGATCGCGTCGGCAACCGCCGACAGACGCCCTTCCAGCAACAACAATTCGACATTGACGCCGGCCGTGTCCGGATTCGTGGCGGTCGGCAGTTGCATCAGCAAATCGAGCAACTCGGGAAAACGCAGCACGACCAGCGACATCGCGTAATAGCTGTCGAGATCGGGGTCGAGAATCAGGTTCGACTGGTCGCCGATACGCGCCAACAGTCGGCGCCCTGCCCCCAGCGCCCGGGCCTGGTTGGCGGCACTGCCATCCTTGCTCAGCGCCTGCAGCGCGGCAATGAACTGCTGGCTGAGATCGGCACTGTCCATGCCTTCGCCGGAGCGCGTTTCAGTGCGCTCGATATGCCTGACGTGGCCTGCCAACAGGCTTTGATCGGCCGGATTCCTGGCGATATCGATCAGGGTTTCGCGTATGTCGGCAATGTAATGGAGGCCCTGGATTTCCTTGCGGGCGAAGTTGATCGCGATGTACTTCTCGTTGATCAGGATATTGGTAATGAAAATGATCGCGCTCAGATCCAGGAGGTAGATCAGCAGGAGTTTTTTGGGAACCGAAAGGCTCCCGACCAGATGCGACAGTTTTCGCAGCATGTTTGGATATTCCTGGTTGAAGGCGGCCATACGCAAACCGGGCTCGCCCCCAATCAGCCCCGAGACAGGGGGCCGGCGAGACCGCCGGTTGGCGGATCGAAGCGCAGTGTATCGCCTTAGCATTTTCCAGGCCAGAAGCCGAATGTGGGATTCACGACAACAGCCCCGACAAGGCCAGCGAAGATCGATCCCAAGCGACTGATTTAACGCGAACTTTTGATCTGGCACAGCGATTGCTGAAAAGGCTCCGCACAGCATTCGAGGAGCCTTCATCGTGGAACTTCCAGTCATCAGCAACAGCGGCCCGGTCGCGGAAGGCGGCGGTTGCGCCTCCAGCGGCTGCGGCACCGCGCCGGACGCCCTGGGCCATCTGCCCGACCACATCCGCGCCAAGGTGCAGGACCACCCCTGCTATTCGGAAGAAGCGCATCACTACTTCGCCCGCATGCACGTCGCCGTCGCCCCGGCCTGCAACATCCAGTGCAACTACTGCAACCGCAAGTACGACTGCTCGAACGAGTCCCGCCCGGGCGTCGTTTCCGAGCTGCTGACGCCGGATCAGGCGATCAAGAAAGTGCTCGCCGTCGCCGCCGAGATTCCGCAGATGACCGTCCTCGGCATCGCCGGACCCGGAGACCCCTTGGCCAACCCGGGCCGCACCTTTGAAACTTTCGAACAGCTGTCCGAGCGCGCCCCGGACATCAAGCTGTGCGTGTCGACCAACGGCCTCAACCTGCCGCAGTATGTCGACCGCATCGCCCAACACAACATCGATCACGTGACGATCACCATCAACTGCGTCGATCCTGAAGTCGGTGCCAAGATCTACCCGTGGATCTACTGGGAGAACAAGCGCATCACCGGCGTCGAAGGCGCGCGCATCCTGATCGAGCAGCAGCAGAAGGGTCTGCAGATGCTGACCGACCGCGGCATTCTGGTGAAGGTCAATTCGGTGCTGATTCCCGGCGTCAATGACGAGCATCTAAAGGAAGTCTCGAAGATCGTCAAGGCCAAGGGCGCTTTCCTGCATAACGTCATGCCGCTGATCGCCGAGCCCGAGCACGGCACCTACTACGGCATCATGGAGCAGCCGGAACCGACGCCGGAAATGTTGCAGGACCTGCAGGACGCCTGCGCCGGCGACATGGCGATGATGCGCCACTGCCGCCAGTGCCGTGCCGATGCAGTCGGCCTGCTCGGCGAGGATCGCGGCGACGAGTTCACGCTCGACAAGATCGACGTCATGGATGTCGATTACGAAGCCGCCATGGTCCGCCGCAAGGTGGTGCACGACGAGATTCTCGAGAAGCTGGACGCCAAGCGCGGCATCGTCAAGCCGAAACCCGAGGGCATTCCCGAAGGTTCGCGCCCGGTGCTGATGGCGGTGGCCGGCAAGAACGGCGTCGTCGCCGAGCACTTCGGCCACGCCAAGGAATTCCTGATCTACGAAGCCTCGCCGGAAGGCGTCCGCTTTATCAGCCACCGCAAGACCGAGCTGTACTGCGGCGGCATGGATTCCTGCGGCGATGGCGATGTGGTTGACGAAGGCGCCACGGAATCGCTGCTCGACCGCAACATCCGCGTGCTCGAAGGCTGCGAGGTCGTACTTTGCTCCAAGGTCGGCTATGAGCCGTGGGCCAAGCTTGAAGCCGCCGGCATCGCGCCGAACGGCGAACACGCGATGGAGCCGATCGAGGACGCGGTCTGGGCGGTGTACAAGGAAATCGCGGCGACCGGGAAACTGCTTCCCGCCGCAGAAAGCCTGAAGGTGGCGTAAATGGCCCTGCAAATCACTCAATCCTGCGTCAATTGCTGGGCCTGCGTCGATGTCTGTCCGAACGACGCGATCTACCAGGACACGCCGCATTTCCTGATCGATGACGGCAAATGCACCGAGTGTCTGGGCGATCACAGCGTGCCGCAGTGCGCGGCGATCTGTCCGATCGAGATGGCGATCGTCGACGAACTGGGCGAGTTCCTGAACCCGCCAGGTTCGCTGACCGGGATTCCGATCGAGAAGCTCAAGGAGTTCGGGCTTTGGCGGGAAGCGGCGTAATGATTCTGACGGCGTCAGGAAGAGGTGGATTGAAACCGAAGGATGACTTCGGTTTCTTCCCCTTTTCTGAAACGCCGGGTTCCGCGCCTGACGCGCGGGCGTACTTTCTTTTTGCTGGCAAAAAGAAAGTAGCCAAAGAAAAAGCCACCCCTGGGTCGGCGTCGGGCTGCGCCCGATTCCTTGCGCTACTCGTCGGGCCGGGCGGCTCGCATGAACTCGCCTGCGGCTCAGACAATGCGAGCCGACTACCCCCGGCCCGCCTGTGTTGCTCAGCGCCTCCCAAGGGGGCCCGGAAGCGTCTCGGCTCGACGGAATTACCTCTAATTGCTCTGTTGTGGTCGACCCCGAAAAAAGGCCAAAAATCAAAATCGTTCCAACACCGATTCAGCACGGGCCGGTTTTCCGGGCCCCTTGGAAGGTGCCGAGCAACGCAGGGCTTCGCGGATAAAGGGCGAGCACTGTTTGAGGGGCGTAGCCCCGAGTTGCGCAGCCCCCGCGAATCCCGAGTAGCGCAGGGTACCGGCGCAGCCGGCACCGACCCAGGGTCGCCTTCTTCTTTGCTTACTTTCTTCTTGGCGACGCAAGAAGAAAGTAAGACGCGCCTCAAGCGCGGAAAACACAGCTTGAGAAAACCAACCTAGTCCACGAAAAGCACCAAAACCATGGTCACCATCACCTTCTACGAAAAACCCGGCTGCAAGGGCAACCTCCGCCAGAAGACGCTCCTTGCGGCCGCCGGCCACACCGTCCAGGCCAAAAGCCTGAAGACCGAACCCTGGACGGCTGACCGCCTGTTGCAGTTCCTCGGCAAGCTGCCGGTGGCCGACTGGTTCAACCGCGCCGCGCCGGCGCTCAAGGCAGGCGAGATCGTGCCCGAGAACCTCGGTTTCGAGGATGCCCTGCACCTGCTGCTGGCCAACCCGCTGCTCATCCGCCGCCCGCTGATGGAAGTCGGTGAGGAGCGCATGGTCGGTTTCGACACCGCTGCGGTCGACCGGTGGATCGGTCTGAAAAATGTAGACCTGCCGGAGGGCGACATCGAGGCCTGCGTACATGGGCCCGAAGGGCACGGCAGTTGCGGCAGCCACGCCCACGATCACGAGGAAGCCGAGCATGCCGGCTGCGGCACTCACTGATCAGGCCGTCGAGCTGGCGCCAGGCGTCCACTGGGTGGGCGCGCTGGACCCGCATTTGCGCAATTTCGACATCATCCTCAAGACCGCCAACGGCACGACCTACAACAGCTACGTCGTGCGCGGCGAGAATGGCGTCGCCGTCATCGACACGGTCAAGGAAAACTTTGCCGACGTCTTCTTCCAGCGCCTGGAATCTGTGGCGAGCTACGACGAAATCACCACCATCGTCCTCAACCACCTGGAGCCGGACCACAGCGGCGCCCTGCCCGAACTGCTGAAGCGCGCCCCGCAGGCCCGGGTCTATCTTTCCAGCCGCGCCCAAATGATGCTGAAGGCGCTGTTGAAGCCAAGCGGCGAGAAACCGCCCGAGTACATTCCGGTCACCACCGGCGATACCGTCGACCTCGGCGGGCGCACCCTGCATTTCCTGCACACGCCCTACCTGCACTGGCCGGACACGCAATGCACCTATCTGGTCGAAGAGGGCATCCTTTTTTCCGGCGACGTCTTCGGCTGCCATTTCTGCGACGCCCGGCTGTTCAACGACAGCGTCGGCGACTTCCGCTTTTCCTTCGAGTACTACTACGCCCACATCATGCGGCCGTTCCGCGAGAACGTGCTCGATGCCGTGGCGCTGATCGAGCCGCTGGAACTTAACCTGATCGCCCCGGCGCACGGCCCGTTCCTGCGCCACCAGCCGCGCGATTACGTGCATCGCTACCGCGAACTGGCCACCCCGCGCCTGTTCAACGAAGCGCGTAGCGAGAAAACGCTGGTCGTCTTCTACATCTCGGCCTACGGCAACACCCGGCGCATGGCCGAAGCCTTGGCCGCCGGGGCCGAAGCCATCGGCGGCGTGCGCGTTTCGCTCTACGACCTCGAAGGCGGCGAATCCGGCATCTTCACCGACCTGATCGAGGAAGCCGACGGCCTCGCCTTCGGCAGTCCGACCATCAACGCCGACGCCGTCAAGCCGATCTGGGACGTGCTGTCGTCGCTGACCACGGTCAACGTCAAGGGCAAGCTGGGCGCCGCCTTCGGCTCGTATGGCTGGAGCGGCGAGGCGGTGCGCCTGATCGAGGACCGCCTGCGCGGCCTCAAGCTGCGCGTGCCGGTCGAGGGCCTGCGCATCAAGCTCGTACCGGACGCCGGCGAGCTCGAACAATGCCGCGACCTCGGCGAGCTGCTCGCTCGCCACCTGACCGGCAAGGTCGAGCACCGCGAAATAGACATGGCCGCACTGGCCTGATTACAGGGAGAAAACAAAATGCCTAAAGCCAAAGTCACCTTCGAGGATATCGGCGTCTCGGTCACCGTGCCGGCCGGCACCCGGCTGATCGAAGTTTCCGAAAAAGTCGGCGCCGGCATCACCTACGGCTGCCGCGAGGGCGAATGCTGCACTTGCCTGACCAAGGTCGTTTCCGGTGCCGAGAACCTGGCACCACCGAGCATCCTGGAAGACCAGGTACTCAAGGACAACCTGGCCCCGCGCAATCATCGCCTGGCCTGCCAGGCCCAGATCATCGGCGGCGAAATCGTGGTGAAACCCGCCTGATTTTTGCTCTATACCGCCACAACCCGACAAGATTAAAAGCAATCGCCCGACCCGAATAGAGAAATCCAAATCAACCCGCTTATCAGGAGAACCCAAAAATGGCCCTCATCACATTCAGCAGCCCCATGCACAAGGACAAGACGGTCTATGCCGTCGCCGGCAGCCACACCCAGACCATCCTGTCGCTAGCCAAGGAACACCACATCCCGATCGACTTCGGTTGCCAGGAAGGCAACTGCGGCACCTGTCTGGTCAAGGTATCTTCGGTCGACGGCAAACGCGCCCCGATGGGCGGCCCGCTCAACGTGCGCGAAGTCGCCGCGCTGACCGAACTCGGCCACATCACCAAGGCCCAGATCGAGCAGATGTACGTCGACGACATCCCGCCGACCCAGTGGCGCCTGGCCTGCCAGATGATCGTCCGCGACGAGGACATCCTCGTCGAATACCCGAGCAAGTAAGCCCGGGCCGGCCAGCGAGGCAGCGATGAACGGCCCGGATCGCATTCCCATGCGCGCGATCGTGCTCGCCGAACTGCTGGCCACGCCGGCAGCGCGGCGCTTCGCCAACGATCCGAACCGTTCGCTGCTGGCCAGCATGATCGCCGGGCAGGCTGCCGGCAACAGTTGCCTGCCTTCGCATCTCGGCCTGGGCAAGGCCGCTTTCATCGATCTGCTCGCCGATTACTTCCCGTTTTACAGAAGCACGGCCAAGGATGAGCCCGGCGAAGCGATCCCCGAGTGGAGCGACCTGCAAAAACTGCTGCTCGACCACCGGGCCGGCGAACAGGATTCCGAACTGTGGATCGCCGACATCGTCGCCACCGCCTGCGCCGGCCGCGACCACCTGTGGCAGGATCTCGGCCTGGCCAACCGCGATGAACTGACCCGACTGATGCAGGTCAACTTCCCCGAACTCGCCCGTGCCAACACCGGCGACATGAAGTGGAAGAAGTTTCTCTACCGCCAATTTTGCTCGCGCGAAGGCATTTACGTCTGTCCCGCCCCTTCCTGCGGCGAATGCAAGGACTACGCCAAATGTTTTGGACCGGAGAACTGATCGCCCGTAGCGCGCCGATTCGCCGCCGGGCCGCACCCCCGCCGTGGGAGACGCCGCATGTCGGGCGCGGCGTCGCCGCCTATCTCGGGCTGGCCATCGGCGATGCGCTGGGCGCCACCGTCGAGTTCCTGACCCCCAACGAGATTCGCCAGCAGCACGGCGTCCACAAGGACATCACCGGCGGCGGCTGGCTGCGCCTGAAGGCGGGCACCGTCACCGACGACACGACGATGTCGCTGGCCCTCGGCGCATCGATACTCGAACAGGGCACCGTAGACGCCGGACACGCGGCCGCCGCCTTCGATGCCTGGATGCGCGCCAAGCCGGTCGACATCGGCAACACCGTGCGCCGCAACCTGGTTCATTTCCGCAAGACCGGCAACCCGGAAGCCCCCGCCTCGGAACACGATGCCGGCAATGGCGCCGCGATGCGCGTTTTGCCCGTCGCCCTTGCCTGTTACGGTCGACCGCCGGAAACGGCCATTTTTGCCAGTCGCGCCCAGGCCCATGTCACCCATCACAACGCGATTTCCGACGCCGCCTGCGAAACCCTGATCTTCATGGTGCTCGATCTGCTGGCCGGGCGTGACACCGGCGAAGTGCAGCGCGAGCGTGCCGATGAACTGGTACGCCGCCACCCGGTTTTTGCGTATGGCAAGAAACGTGTTGAGAACCCGAGCGGCTATGTGGTGGACACCATGCAGGCCGTGTTTCAGGCCTTTTTCGGCACCGCCTCCTTCGAGGAATGCCTGCTCGATGTCGTCAATCGCGGCGGCGATGCCGACACCACCGGCGCCATCGCCGGCATGCTGGCCGGTGCCCGCTATGGCCGCGACGCCATTCCCGGCCGCTGGCTGCGCGCGCTCGACGAAGCAACGCGCAACGCCTGCGAGCGCCAGGCCGAAGGCCTGTTGCAGATGCCCCGCGCCTAGACCGGAATCACCTCGGCAGCCGTTACGCGGAAATCGGCAAGACCGATCTCGCCGCCTTCTTCATAGACCTCGACGGCACGCAGCCGCTCGCCCTCGCACATGGTGCTGAGTGAGGCACCGGTCTGCGGTTGATAGACGATGCCGTGCATCGAGCAGCGCAGAAAGCGGCCGCTGTCATCGAACACATGCTTGCGCTCGCAATCGAGTCGGCGCGGCATGTGCACGCAGCGGTTGATGTAGGCATAGACGGCGCCTTCGAAGCGCAACACCACGCATTCTTCGTCGCGCTTCTCGAACACCAGTCGCAACTTGCGGTATTCGCCGTCCGCCAGCGCCGCAGTGGCGCAAACGAGGAACCGCGGCGGGCCGCCCTGCACCATGTCAAACGCGCTTCAGACAGCCTGCCAGCGCGGCATCCATGGTGGCGAGATGGACATCGAACCAGGCCGGCAGGCTCCTGGCGTAGTTTCTCGCCATGCCGATCCGCCCGCCGGCAACGCTGCGCGCGAAATGCCCCAGCTCGCCAAGGACGCGCAGGTGTTCGCTGTTGTGCTCGCCGGTCGCCGGAAAGCGGCACTGCTTCATCAGCTTGCCCTCGTGCTCGAAGTGGGCACGGGTATGCTCGTGCAGGCGCGCGAACAACCCCGGAAAATCCTCGTCCGGTGCGACGATCAGCGCATAGGCCAGCTCGACGAACTCGCGGTGGGTGGCGTCCATGTCCGCCACCCCCAGCGCATGTCGGGACTCGTCCCAGGACATCAAACCGCCCCGTGCGCTTCCCGCTTGGCGTTGTTGGTCGTCTTCAGCGCCTCTTCGACGGTTGATTCCGGCAGCTTCTTGTACTTGAATCCCTTGAAGGCATTGAAGACGGTGACCATTTTGTCGGCAGCGCTCTGCCCCTTGAAATCACCCTTTTCGAGGGCGGCAAGGTCGATCAGCTCGTTCCAGCACAGGCCTTCGACCAACGGAATGAAGGCGACGGTCGCGCCATTGATCGTCTGCACGAAGCCCTTCGGGATATTGACCGTAAACATCACGACCACCGTCTCCGGATTCAGGTCGGCTCCGAATTTTTCCATGAAGTGCGGCCAGTGCTGCAAGGCCTCCAGCGAACCGGAGATCAGCTTCAGCTCATCGTCCTTGGCCAGCACGGCAGCCTGCTTGAACAGCGCGACCGGCGGTTTGCGACGTCCCTGGTCGTCGGTCACTTCGCCTTCGACCACGATCAGTTCGCCGCGATAGCCTTCCCAGCCGGCTTCGCTGGCAGCCTCACGGAAATTGGAGTTGAAGAAGTAACGTTCGTAACGATCCAACAGCATGGTATTTCCTCCCGTTTTATAAACTTGCTCAGGCCGGCTGCGCGGCCCCGATGAATTCGAAAATGTCGGCGTCGATGATTTCGAGACCGATTTTCTTGCAGTAGCGCTTTTCCTTCTCGGTCGGCTCGGCGATGAATACCCAGCCGGCCGGCTCGGCAGCGCTGTAGATCATGTCGGCCATCACCATCCGCTCGGTGTCGCGGTTCAGGCGCATGCCCAGCAGCAGGTACTGCTTGCCCTTGCGCAATTCCTTCACCTCGGGCGGAATCGAGAAGCCGCCCATCAGCTCGGTGATGAAATCGACGTAATCGGCGTCGGAAGCGATATAAACGGCTTCCGGCTTCGGCGTACCCATCGGCTTGAAGAGGATGGGCAGCGCCGGGTTGATGACCGGCGTCTTCTGGTAGGCCGCGCCATCCCAGAAATAAATCTTGTAGCGGAAATCGGTGCCGCCGATGCGGGCGATGCCGACGATCAGGTTGTGCGGCACGTCGGCATAGGAATCCTGCAATTGCGTGTCGCGGTTGATATCGATCACGTAAGCCGGTGCAATCGACTTCAGCCAGTCGTGCAGCGCGCCGCGCGTCCATTGGGTTTCGCCATAGACGCGGGTCAGGAACTTGGTCACCGTCGTCCGCCCGCGCTTCAGCTCGACGTTCATCGCCGCGCGCGGAAACTCGTACATCAGCTTGGGCGCCATCGGCTTGCCGTCGTTCATTGCGTAGATCAGCGAATCGCTGTCGGCAGGAATCGGCGCGCCGGTCGCGACATTCTTCACGTCGGCCAGCACGCCCGGGCCAAGATAGGGAACGATGCTGCCATCCTTGAGGCCGGCCAGCAGTTTTTCGCGCAGTTCTGGGGTCATGTCGTTTGCTCTGAAAAGGGATTCAACCCCTCTCAGCAAATTCCACGCCCGACCGACAAGCACGCAACCACGGGCATTTTGCCCTGTCACCCAGCGTCAATGTCGGGTTTGCTACACGGCGGCTGGCAGGCTATGCGACATCTGCTAACTATGGAATGTGGGACGACTCGACGAGTGCACTGGCTGATTTTTTCAGAAACAGGAGCCCTCATAGAGGGGTGGATATTGCTCCACTCGGCCAAGAGCGGGTACTCACGGGTCAATTGAATCGGCGGATTGAGCGTCAGCAGCAACCCAAAAAGAAGACGTTCACCAATTTCATTTTTTTGTCCCGATTCGTTTTCAGCGCCACTGAATTTGGGACTGCAGACCCTGTGTCACAGTTGAGCGCGCCACGCCTTTGGGCTCATCTGCGCCCAATTCCGGAATGCCCGCGAAAATACCGCTGAGTCGGCGTAGTGCAGCGCCGCCGCAATCTCCGACAACGGAAGTTGGGTGTTGGCCAGAAGCTGCTGCGCAAGCGTGAAGCGCGTTTGACTGACCAGTTGCTTGAAATTCGTCTGTTCAGCGGCAAGCCGTTTGCGCAGCGTTCGCTCATGGATGCCGAACAGATTGGCCACCTCCTCCGCTGACGAGGAGCCGTTCAGCACCATCTGGTGCAACGCGCCACGCACGGTCTCGGCAAAGCTTATCGCGCCATTTGCACTTTCCTGCCTGATCGCCTGGGCGATTAAAGTGCAGAGCGCGGGGTCGGCCCCCGCGACGGTATGGTCAAGCCAGGACGAGGCAAAAACGATACCCGACACCTCGGCATCGAAACGGAGATTTGACCCGAAGAATTGACGATAAGGCTTTGTGTCTGCCGGTCGGACATGCGAAAACTGAACGCGTAGCGGCTTCCAGCCTGGGCCGCAAATATCAACCAATGTCTGGTACCCGATTGCGACGGCAGCGTCGTAAAGCTGCGAGACCCCCGGGATACCGGGGCGATAGATGGAGTAACCGAGGAGAATGCTCGTCGCATCGACATTGAGCAAAACCGGTGCTGCTCCCCGGTCATGCAGGTGGAGGTGCAGAAGCACCGCTCGAATCGCATCGCCGACCGTCGCTGAATTGCGCATCAGGTAACCGATGGCACCCAGTCCTTTTATATCGAAGCGCTGACCGACGAGCAGCCCAAAGTGGCTGCAATGGGTCAGGCTTGCGCACTCGGAAAGCAAGCGTCCAAGCGCCTCGAAGGCGATGCGGCTTTCTGGATTCTTGAAAGTGCGAAGAGGAACTCCCGCCCGTACGAACGCCCGACGCGGGTCAACACCGAGTTCAGTCAATACCAACGGCACCGCGGCAACCGGGCCGATCCTGACATCACCATCAGCTGTAACGGGCGTGGCAGCCCGCTCGACAGATGTCGAGACGCCGCCCATTGCCGGTGGTAACGCTCCCCTACTGCCGCGTGTTGTCACTGATGCCCGCCTGTCTCCGATTGGATCGATTGCGCCATCCTGCAATCTCCCATTTTTGGGGACCACTCGGCGTTCCCGATCCTAAGCCGAGCCTGGTAGGCCGGTCAACGAAAGGGCCGGAACTGCAAAGTAGCTTTTACACGAAACTGATACGCTAACGGCAAAGTTGCATTGCCTGAACGTTGCGCCCAATGGCAGGCGGATCCGCCTTGAACATCAGAATATGTAGTCAACCGGAGTGATGATCATGATCAAACGAACGCTTATTGGCGTGCTGCTCGCCGCCACTTTCGTGGCAACAGCGACTGCCCGCGACTACAAGATGTCCACCCCTATCGCCCCGGGCGTCGCGACGCCAAACACGGTCGAGACGTCGATCGGCACATTGAAGCTCAATGACGGCTTTCCGACTGCCGAAACCGCCGAGAAAATCTTCGACAACCTCGATCGCTCCCGTGCCCTGCAGGCCTACTTGTTGGCCATTCCGATCGTGAATCAGATCGGCATGCGGGATTCAATGCGCAAATTCGGCCCCGACAACCAGACCGACGTGATCTGGGAAAACCTGGTCGATCCGAAAACCGTCGAACTGACGGCAAACGACAACACCGTCTATAGCTTCGTCTGGCTCGACACGCACAAAGGGCCGCTGGTGGTCGAAATTCCGCCCAAAGTCCTGGGGCTGATCGACGACATGTGGTACCGCTGGGTGGCCGACGTCGGCATTACCGGTGCCGACAAGGGTCAGGGCGGCAAATACCTCATCCTTCCGCCCGGCTATCAGGGCGAGATTCCGAGCGGCTACCACGTCGTCCGGCCCAGCACCTACGGTAATTGGATGCCGTTCCGCTCATTTCTGGTCGACGGCTCGCCCAAGCCCGGCGTCGAGTCCGTCAAGAAGCACCTGAAGGTTTATCCTTTGGCCGACGCTGCTAACCCGCCTGAAATGAAGTTCGCCGATGCCTCCGGCGTTCCCGCCAACTTCGTCCCCCCCGGCGACTACCCGTTCTGGGAACTGCTGAACAAGGCCATCCAGGAAGAGCCGAGCGAAGGTTCCGATCCCACCACACTGGGCCTCTTTGCCTCAATAGGCATCGTCAAGGGCAAGCCTTTCGATCCGGATCCGCGGATGAAGAAAATCCTCACCGATGCCGCGAACATCGGTGCCGTGACCGCCAGAGCAATCGCCTTCAAGATTCGTGAAAAGAACGCCTACCTCTACCCGAATAGCTCCTGGCGGGTGCCCTTCTTCGGCGGCTACAAGTTCGAGGTGGCGCCGGGAGTATCCAATCTGGACGGTGCAGCGTTCTTCTATTACTTCGCAACAGGCGTGACCCCGGCAATGGCGATGAAAATGGTCGGCGAGGGTTCACAGTACCCTTGGTCCGCTCAGGATTCGCAGGGCAAGCCTTTTGACGGGGGGAAAACCTACAAGTTGCGCCTGCCGCCGAACGTTCCGGTCAAGGACTTCTGGTCGGTCATTGTGTACGACAACCAGACACGCTCCATGCTGCAGACCGATCAGAAGGCGCCCAGCGTCAGCAGCCAGAACAAGGGCGTCAAGACCAATGCCGATGGCTCGGTGGATGTCTGGTTCGGACCCAAGGCTCCGGCAGGGTTCGAGAACAACTGGGTACAGACGATTCCCGGCAAGGGATGGTTCATGATTCTTCGTCTCTATGGGCCGCTTGAGCCTTGGTTCGACAAGAACTGGCGGCCAGGAGAAATCGAACTGCAAAAATAAGCAGCCGTACCAATCTCCATTTGGACTGAACAATGGGCGCAGCGGCGCCCATTGTCGTTCTGAAAGCAGCAAAGCTGCTGATCCCTCGATCCACGCAAAGAGTGGTTTAACTTTCTGATGCAGTCATTGAGTGACGGCAAACCGGAAGGTCGGCTCAGGGCACAAGGCGGCCATAACCCAGCCCCACCCGCGTAACAAAAATATCACTTACATACATTCTCGAATGTATGTATTATGCGAACCATTCCCATTCGTTCCTCCGGAGTTCCGACATGTCCAATGCCGTGGCAGTGAAGCCGCATTTCATCAAGCCCGTTCTGCTCTCGCTGCTGGTCGGCGCCTTCGCCCTTTCCGCCTGTTCCAAGCAGGATGCGGCGCCGCCGAAGATGGGCCCGTTGCCGGTCACTGTGCTGGAAATGCAGCCGCGCAGCGTGCCGAATGCGGTCGAGATCGTGGCCCAGACCGAGGGTGCCAAGGAAACCGAGGTGCGCGCACGGGTCGGCGGCATCCTGGAGAAACAGCTTTACCAGGAAGGCGCGACCGTGAAGGCCGGCCAACCGCTGTTCCAGATCGACCGCTCTTCGTATGAAATCGCGCTGGCCGAAGCCAGGGCGAAGGCGGATCAGGCGACACGCGAACTGGCCCGCCTGAAGAAGCTGGTCGACATCCAGGGCGTCAGCCGCAAGGAATACGACGATGCGACCAGCGCCAACGAACTGGCCCAGGCCGCCTTGCGCCAGGCTCAGCTCAATCTTTCGTGGACGACGGTGACGGCGCCGGTCGATGGCATTTCCGGCCGTGCCGCCAAATCGGTCGGCAACCTGGTGACCGTGGGTTCGGACAGCCTGCTGACTTCGGTGTACCAGCACGACCCGATGTGGGTACGTTTCAGCATTTCGCTCAACGAAGCCGCGCGCCTGCCGGGCGGCCGCCTGACGCCGGAGACGGTGACCGGCGTCGAGTTGCTGTTGCCGGACGGCAGCGTCTTCCCGGTCAAGGGCAAGCTGAATTTCATGGCCAGCACCATCGACCCGACCCTGGGCACCCGCCAATTGCGCGCCGAATTCCGTAATACCGAAGGTCGCCTGCTACCTGGCCAGTTCGTCCGAATTCGCCTGCTGGCCGGGGAACAGGGCGGCGTTTTCCTGGTGCCGCAGAGTGCGGTGATCCAGAGCGAGCAGGGCAACCTGGTGATGACCGCCGATGCCGACAACAAGGTGGCGCCGCGCCCGATCAAGACCGGCGAATGGTTCGGCAAAGACTGGATCGTCCTCGACGGCCTCAAGGCCGGCGACAAAGTGATTGTCGACAACCTGATGAAGCTGAAGCCGGGCGCCCCGGTCGATCCGCACCCGCCGGCACCGCCGGCCGGCGCGCCGGAAGCGGCCAAGCCCGCGCCCGACGCCAGCAAGCCGGCCCAGAAGTAAGGAACCGCCATGTCAAAGTTCTTCATCAACCGGCCGATCTTCGCGTCGGTTCTCTCGATCATCATCGTCATCGCCGGGCTGGTCGCCTCGCAGGTGCTGCCGATTGCGCAGTACCCGCAGATCGCCCCGCCAACGGTGCTGATTACTGCAACCTACCCGGGCGCTTCGGCCGAAACGCTGGCGCGCACGGTCGCCGCGCCGATCGAGGAGCAGTTGAACGGCGTCGAAAACCTGCTCTACTTCACCTCGTCGGCCTCGGCCAACGGCGCGGTAACCATTACCGCGACCTTCGAAGTCGGCACCAACGTCGATATCGCCTCGGTCAACGTCAATAACCGCGTGAAAGCCGCCGAGCCGCGCCTGCCGGAAGAAGTGCGGCGCAACGGCGTGATCGTCCAGAAGCGTTCCAACGACATTTTGCAGGTCGTCGCGCTGGAATCCGACAAGGGCAAGTTCAGCACGCTGTTCCTCTCCAACTACGCCAGCCTGAACATCGTCGACGAGTTGAAGCGGGTCAAGGGCGTCGGCGACGTGACCATTTTCGGCGCCCAGGACTACTCGATGCGCGTCTGGCTCAAGCCCGACCGCATGGCGCAACTGGGCCTGACGACGACCGACATCGCCAACGCGATCCGCATCCAGAACGCCCAGAACGCGGCCGGCAAAATCGGCCAGGAGCCGGCGCCCAGCGACCAGCAACTGGTTTACACGGTGACCGCCAAGGGACGCCTGCTGACGCCCGAGGAATTCGGCAACATCGTCATCCGCGCCAGCGGCCCGGGCGGCGTGCTGCGTCTGAAAGACGTGGCGCGACTTGAACTCGGCGCCTTCAGTTACGACCAGCAGGTCACGCTGGACGGCCAGCCGACCATCGCCATGGGCGTTTTCCTGCAGACCGGGGCCAACGCGCTGGAAGTGGCGGAAAAGGTGAAGGCGCGGATGGAGGAACTGAAGGTCAAGTTCCCCGAAGGCATGAGCTACGTAATCCCGTTCGACACCACGCGTTTCGTCTCGGCGTCCATCCGCGAGGTGGTCAAGACGCTGGTCGAAGCCATGATCCTGGTGCTCGCCGTCGTTTATATCTTCCTGCAGAACTGGCGTGCCACGCTGATCCCGATGATCGCCGTGCCGATCTCGCTGATCGGCACCTTTGCCGGCCTTTGGCTGTTCGGTTTTTCGATCAACACGCTGACCCTGTTCGCGATGGTGCTGGCGATCGGTATCGTCGTCGATGACGCCATCGTCGTGCTGGAAAACGTCGAACGTTTGATGTCGGAGGAAAAACTGCCGCCACGCCAGGCCGCCATCAAGGGCATGCACGAAGTCCAGGGCGCGGTCATCGCCACCACGCTGGTGCTGGTCGCCGTCTTCGTGCCGGTCGCCTTCCTCGGCGGCATCGCCGGCCAGCTCTACAAGCAGTTCGCCGTCACCGTCGCCGTTTCGGTGGCGATCTCCAGCGTCGTCGCGCTGACCCTGACGCCGGCCCTGTGCGCCCTGCTGCTCAAGATGCAGCACAGCGAAAACAAGTTCTTCGCACCGTTCAACCGGCTGTTCGAGCGCCTTACCCGTTCCTACATCAGCGTCGTCAGCCTGACGATCAAGCACAGCATCATCGTCGGCCTGATCTTTATTGCCCTGATCGCCTCGATCATCGGCTTCTTCCGCATCATCCCCGGCAGTTTCGTGCCTTCCGAAGACCAGGGCTACCTGATCTCCGCCATCATGCTGCCCGACGGCGCCACGCTCAAGCGCACGGCAACGACCGGCGAGAACATGCGCAAGACCATCGCCGCCGACCCGGCAGTGATGCACACCTTCGTCGTTTCCGGCTTCGACCTGATCGGCGGCGGCAACAAGCCGAACGCCGGCACCATGTTCATTCCGCTGCACGACTGGAGCGAACGCGAAGCCAAGGCGCAGGACCTGGCCGGCAAGTTCATGGGTATCGGCATGATGCAGCCGGACGGCATGGGCCTCGTCTTCAACCCGCCGCCCATCATGGGCCTCGGCACCGCCGGCGGCTTCGAGGTTTACGTCCAGAACCGCGTCGACGGTGATGCCCGGAAGCTCGACGACGTGGTCAAGAGCTTCATGGCCGAGTTGCAAAAACACCCGGAATTCACCCGCATCTCGACCTTCTTCCGCCCGACCGTGCCGCAGCTTTTCGTCGAGGTCGACGAGCCGAAGGCGCTGGCCCTCGGCATCCCGCTTGATTCCGTCTATTCGACGCTGCAAAGCACGATGGGCGCGCTCTACGTCAATGACTTCAACAAGGCCGGCCGCGTCTATCGCGTGCAACTGCAGGCTGAGGCGGATTACCGCATGAAGCCGGAAGACATCGGCAAGGTTTACGTGCGCAGCGCGACCAGCAACGCGATGATCCCGCTGTCGACCATCGCCTCGGTCAAGCGCGTGGTCGGCCCGGAACAGGTGGAGCGCTTCAACGGTTTCGTCGCCGCCAAAGTCATGGGCGACAGCAAGCCGGGCGTCAGCTCCGGCGACGCGATCAAGATCGTCGAGGAAGTCGCCGCCGCGACGCTGCCGACAGGTTACGAAATCTCGTGGACCGGCCAGGCCTTCCAGGAAAAACGCAGCGCCGGCTCGTCGATGCAGGCCTTCGCCTTCGCCATCATCATGGTCTTCCTGATCCTCGCCGCGCAGTACGAAAAATGGTCGCTGCCGCTGGCCGTCGTCATGGCCGTGCCCTTCGCGCTGATGGGCGCGCTGACGGCGATCTGGGTGCGCGGCATGCCGAACGACATCTACTTCCAGATCGGGCTCGTCGTGCTGATCGGCCTGGCGTCGAAAAACGCCATCCTGATCGTCGAATTCGCCGCCCAGAAATACGCCGAGGGCAGAAACGTGGTCGATGCCGCGCTCGAAGGCGCCCGTCTGCGCTTCCGGCCCATCATCATGACCTCGCTCGCCTTCGTGCTCGGCGTCTTCCCGCTGGTCAAGGCCACCGGCGCCGGCGCCGCCGCTCGCCAGTCGATGGGCACCGGCGTCTTCGGCGGCATGATCGCCGCCACCTTCATCGCCACACTATTCATCCCGCTGTTCTTCAAGTGGCTCGAACGCGGCAAGCAGAAATTGCCGGCCGGCGACGCACACGCCGACCAGACGGAGGAAAACTGACATGTCCGCCCCGTACAAGCCCCCTATGAAAATCGGCCTTTTTTCGGCGTTGACCGCAACCGCCCTGCTCGCCGGCTGCGCCGTCGGCCCCGACTACCAGCGCCCGAGCTCCACGCTGCCCGAGCAGTACAGCCAGGCCGAAGCACCAGCCGCCGCGCGCGCCGAAGCGCCGGTCAATCCCGAGTGGTGGATGCTGTTCGGCGACGCCAGCCTGAATGCGCTGGTCGCCCAGGCGCTGGATGCCAACCAGGACCTGCAGGCCGCCATCGCCCGCCTGGAAGCGGCCGATGCCTATGCCCGCGAAATCAATTCGGCGTATTACCCGACCGTCAACCTGGATGCTGCCAGCAGCCGCCTGGGCACCAGCGGCACCACCTACAACGGCCAGAAGATGGGCGGCGCCGTCTACAACAACCGCCGCGCCGCGCTGTCGCTCAGCTACGAGATCGACCTCTGGGGCCGCATCCGCCGCATGAACGAAGCCGCCGGGGCCGACGCGCTGGCCAGCCGCTTCGCCAGCGACAGCGTGCGCCTCAGCCTGATCGGTCAGGTGGCCAGCGAGTACCTGATCCTGCGTTCCCACGATGCCGAAGTGGCCGTCAGCCAGGAGACGGTCAACTCGCGTCAGGAAACGTTGCGCATCGTCAAGGCGCGGCTCGATGCCGGCTCGGCATCGGCGCTGGAACTGGCACAAGCAGAAAATTCGCTGGCCGCCGCGCAGTCGCAACTGAGCCAGTTGAAACGCCTGCGTGGCCTGTCGGAAAACCAGATCGGCCTGCTCACCGGCCAGCCCGGCCTGCAGATCCCGGTCAACCTGACACCGCTGCCGCTGCCGCCGGTGCCACCGCCCGGCCTGCCCTCCAGCCTGCTCGAAGCGCGCCCCGACGTGCGCCAGGCCGAGGAAAAGCTGGTCGCCGCCAACGCCCGCATCGGCGTCGCCAAGGCCGCCTATTTCCCGGCCATCAGCCTGACCGGCAACTACGGCAGCGAGAGCATGGCGCTGTCCAGCCTGTTCACCGCCCCCGCCACCATCTGGTCGGCGGCGATCGGCCTCACCATGCCGATCTTCGACGCCGGCCGCACCGGTGCCCGCGTCGACCAGGCAAGCGCCGGCCAGAAGGAGATGCTGGCCAATTACCGCAAGACCATGCAGACGGCGTTCAAGGAAGTGAACGACGCGCTGGTCAGCCTGCGCGAACTGGCCGACGAGGAAACCGCCAACATCGCCCAGCTCGACTCGGCACGCCGTTCGCTGAAACTGTCGCAGGCGCGCTATGAAGCCGGTTATGTCGGCTTTCTCGACGTGCTCGACGCGCAACGGACGACGAATATCGCACAATTGACGTATCTGAACAGCCGCAAGAATCGCCTGAACGCAGCGGTCGATCTGTTCCGGGCACTTGGCGGCGGGTGGCGCGAAGACGCCTGAGCCGCCTTGGCGGTCGTTGTTTAAGGGAGGAGATTGAAAATGGTCAGAAGAACCAAGGAAGATGCGCTGGAGACGCGCAACCGTATCCTCGACGCCGCCGTCGAGGTATTCAACCGGCAGGGCGTCGCGCAGACTTCGCTGAACGATGTGGCGAAGGAAGCCGGCGTCACGCGCGGGGCGATCTACTGGCATTTCACCAACAAGGTGGCGATGTTCGACGCCATGATCAATCGCCTGATCTGCCCGCTGCTGATCAACGGCGAGGATCGCGACGCGCGCATCGCCGCCGATCCGCTGGGCTTCATCCGGACCGCGACCGGCGAATTCGTCGGCAAGATGCTGAGCGACGCCAGCTTTCGGCGCGTCTTCGAGATCTTCTGGCACAAGTGCGAATACATCGGTGAAATGGCCGCCCTGCGCGACGCCCATCTCGAAGAGGGGCAAAGCCATATCGACGTCATCCAGCAGGCCTTCACGCTGGCCGCCGAACGCGGTCTGATCGGCAATGCGCTCACGCCGCACCAGGCCACCATCGGCATGATCGGCCTGATCGACGGGCTGCTCTACAACTGGACGAAGAACCCCCGGATGTTCCCGCTGGGCACCTACGCCCCGCCCATCCTCGACGCCTTCTTCCGCAGCCTCGGGGCTCCGATGGCGACCGACCCCAACGAGCCGCCAGCGGGCCACTAGCCCGCATAGCGCTGACCGGCGGCGGCTTTACGTTCATTTACAGCTCGCTTACAGCGCTTAACCGCCCCCGGAGAGATTATTCGTCTGTCGCTTGCCCCGCACTGGGCAGCCCATCCGAACGAAAGGACAAAGACATGACGACTGTTCATCACCGCAACATCAAGCGCTTTCTCGTCGCCGCCAGCGTCGCGCTGGCGATTCCGCTGGGCGCGGCGGCCTTCCAGGGTGAAGCGGGCGGCCACCCGGGTTGTGGACACTTCGCCGGACGCGGCGGCCCGGGCATGGGCGGCGAAATGATGCTGCCACACCTGCGCGGCCTGAATCTGAGCGAAGCCCAGCGCGACAAGATTTTCGAGATCATGCACGCCCAGGCGCCGCTCATGCGCGACAAAGCCAAGGCCGTGCGCAAGGCCGAAGACGATTTGCGCGCGCTGGCGGCGGCCGACGACTACAGCGACGCCAAGGCCCGCGCCCTGGCCGACACGGCGGCGAAGGCCATTTCCGAACTGAGCCTGGCGCGAGCCAGGGCCGAGCATCAGGTATTCGAAGCGCTGACCCCCGAGCAGCGCAAGCAACTGGCCGACATGAAGGCTTCCGGCAGCTCCGGACGCGGGCGCGGCGACGGGCCGCGCGGCATGGGTGGTGAAGCCAGCCCGCCACTACCGGCACGCTGATCGGCGCTGCTCTACAGCTTATCTCCCCCCTTGCCGGAACCGTGAACGCGGTTTCGGCTTTTTTCCTTTGCAGCGCCTCGGCTATGATCGACAAAACGAAGACGACTGGTGAATGATGACTGACCCCGCCCGTATCCTGCTGGTCGATGACGATGTCGAGCTGGCGACCATGCTGTCCGACTACCTGGTGCGCGACGGCTTCGAGGTGCTGGCTGTGCCGGATGGCGAAAGCGGTGTCGCCGAGGCCTTGTCCGGACGCTTCGCGCTGGTCGTGCTCGACGTGATGATGCCGGGCATCGGCGGCATCGAGGCCTTGCGCCGGATTCGCGCGGCGAGCACGGTGCCGGTGTTGATGCTGACGGCGCGCGGCGACGATCTCGACCGCATCGTCGGCCTCGAACTGGGTGCCGACGATTACGTGCCCAAGCCCTGCCTGCCGCGCGAACTGGCCGCCCGGCTGCGCGCCATCCTGCGCCGCAGTCAGCAGTCCGCCGAACCGGCGGCGCAGGCGCCGCTGCTGGTCGGCCCGCTCAAGCTGATGCCGGCACAGCGACGCGTGGAATGGGACGGTACGCCGGTCGAGCTGACCAGCACCGAGTTCAACCTGCTGGAAATTCTGGCGCGCAACGCCGGGCGCCCGGTCAGCAAGAACGACCTGTCGGCGCAGGCGCTCGGCCGCCCGCTGGCGCGCTTCGACCGCAGCATCGACGTCCACCTGTCGAGCATCCGCCACAAGCTGGGGTCTTTGCCCGATGGCCGCTCGTGCATCCAGACGGTTTACCGGCAGGGCTACCAGTTGATCCGGGAGTGACATGGGCCGCCTGTTCTGGAAGTTCTTTCTTTTCATCTGGCTGGCGCAACTCGTCGGGATTGTCGGCGTCGGCACCTATTTCTGGTACGAGCGCAACCAGGCGCCGCAATTCACCGAAGGGCCGCCCCCGGATCGTCCGGACGATGAACGGCGCCCGCCACCGCCGCGTTTTGCCGATGCGCCGCATCTGGCTCCCCGGATGGATGGCGGCCCTCCCCCGGCGCCACCACGCGACAATCGGCGCAACCGGGGTTTGCCGATGGTGCCGATGTTGAGCGGGCTGCTGGTCAGCCTGTTCAGCGCCCTGGCACTGGCCTGGTATTTTGCCAAGCCGATCCGCCAACTGCGGCGCGCTTTCGATGCCGCCGCCGGCGGCGACCTCGGTGTGCGCATCGGTGACGGCATGGGCGGGCGACGCGACGAACTGGCCGATCTCGGCCGCGATTTCGATCACATGACAGAGCGTCTGGGCCAGTTGCTCGACGGGCAGAAGCGCCTGCTGCACGACGTTTCGCACGAGATGCGTTCGCCGCTGGCGCGCCTGCAGGCGGCCATCGGCCTGGCCCGCCAGCAACCCGAGCATTTCGACGAGACGCTGGGACGCATCGAGCGCGAGGGCGAACGGCTCGATGCGCTGGTCGACGAACTGCTGACGCTCTCCCGTCTGCAGGCTGGCGTCAGCGGCGAAATCGAAGCCATCGACATGGAGGAACTGCTCGAAGGCATCGTCGAGGATGCCCGTTTCGAAGGCGCGGCAAGGCAGGTTGACGTGACGCTGGCGGCCGCCGGTTTGCCCGAGGTGCGCGCCAACCCGGCACTGCTGCATCGCGCCATCGAAAATGTCGTGCGCAACGCGCTGCATCACTCGCCTAAGGGCGGCTTGGTGCTGGTGACCGGCGAGGTCGCCGGAAACCGCCTGCGCCTGAGCATCGTCGACCAGGGTCCGGGCGTGCCGGCCGAGGTGCTGGACAAGATTTTTCAGCCCTTCTACCGGGGCGGCGGCATGACATCGGGCGGTGGCTACGGACTAGGGCTGGCGATTGCCGAACGGGTGATTGCTGCGGTCGACGGCCGGATTCGGGCAAAAAACGCAGCCACCGGTGGCCTGATAGTCGAGATCGACCTGCCCGTCTGAGTCGCTTCGCCCCGGGCCTTTACCCGGATTAACATTTGCCTGACACCGTCTTACATGGCGCTGCCTAACAATGGCGACATGACTTCACGACATAAAAGCCGCGCCAGCAGCGCCGCTTTGGGTCTGCTGATTGCCTTGCTTGGCGGCTGTTCCAGTCTCCCCTCGGTGGGGCCGGACTACAGGACACCCGACACCCCGATGCCTACCGCGTGGCTGGCCGGAACCCAGACTACCGGCAAGACTCAGGACCTCTCCCGCTGGTGGGCGCAGCTTGACGACCCGCTACTGGCAAAACTGATCGACGATGCGCTGGGCGGCAGCCTCGATCTCAAGGCGGCGCAGGCACGTTTGCGCCAGGCACGGGCAACGCGGAACCAGGCGGTCGGTGGCTATTTCCCAAGCATCGCCGCGTCAGGCGGCGCCAGCAGTAATCGCCAGGCCGAAGTCATCAACCCGAATTACGTGGGCACGACCTATAGCGCCGGTTTTGATGCGAGCTGGGAAATCGACCTGTTTGGCGGCACTCGGCGCAGCGTCGAGGCAGCAACTGCCGACCAGGCGGCAAGCGCAGCCAGTTTGAACAATGTTCGCGTCTCACTGGTGGCCGAGGTGGCGCTGAATTACGTCGAATTGCGCGGCTACCAGCGGCGCCTGGCAATTGCCGCCGAAAACCTGGCCAGTCAGGGCGAGACCTTGCAAATCACCGAATGGCGCAATCAGGCTGGTTTGGCAAACAGCGTCGATGTCGAACAGGCAAGGGCCAATTATCAGCAGACACGGGCGACAATTCCCGATCTGGAGATTGGCGCCTACCAAGCGGAAAACCGGCTGGCCGTGTTGCTTGGGCGGCAGCCCGGCACGCTCCATGACGAACTGGCGGCAAGCCGGCCGCTTCCTGCCGTGCCGGCCGGCATCGCCAGCGGCATTCCCGCCGACATCCTGCTGCAGCGCCCCGACCTGATTGCCGCCGAGCGCACGCTGGCGGCCGAAACGGCCAGGGTCGGACAGAAATTGGCGGCACGTTATCCGTCGCTGTCCTTGAGCGGCTCATTCGGCTGGGAGGCGTTTTCCTTCGGCGCGCTGAGCGGTTCCGGGGCGGTGGCATCGGCGACGGCCGCCAGCCTGGCAGCGACAGTATTCGATGGTGGCCGCTTGCGCAGCGCGGTGGACATCCAGAGCGCGGTGCAGGAACAGGCCCTGATCGCCTACGAAAGCAGCATTCTGACAGCGCTGGAAGAAGTCGAAAACGCGCTCAAGGCGCACGCGCTCGCCCGTGACCGACTGGATGCCAGGCAGGCTGCAGCCGACGCTGCACGTAACGCCGCGCTGTTGGGCCAGCTCCAGTATGAATCCGGCCTGACCGATTTCCAGAAGGTGCTGGACACCCAGCGCACCCGCCTGACGGCGGAAGACAACCTGTCGACGGCGCAGTCGGCGGTACTGACCAGCCTGATCAAGCTCTACAAGGCACTTGGCGGCGGTTGGGAGCGGCCGGTCGCAACGCAGGACACCGCAGAAGGCAAGCCATCATGACCCAGACCCCAGACAACAATTCCCGCGAAGCCCTGCGCGGCCTGCTGAACGTCACAGCCAAAGGCGGCGCCGGCACGGGCAAACGGCGCTGGCTGCAGCTCGGCGGCACGCTTGCTGCCTTGGTTGCCGCTGTCGCGCTGTTCTCCGGTGGCGGCAAGGATGCGACAGGACAATTCGTGACCGAAGACGCCGCCCTCGGCAACCTGCTGGTGACCGCCTCGGCCAGCGGCACCTTGCAGCCAACCAAGTCGGTCGATGTCGGCAGCGAGCAATCCGGCACGCTGGCCACGGTACTGGTGCAGGAAAACGACGTGGTCAAGAAAGGCCAGTTGCTGGCCGAACTGGACACCGCCAAGCTGAAGGATTCGGTAGACAAATCGCGGGCGGCCCTGGCGGCTGCCGAGGCAACGGTAATGCAGAAACAGGCTACAGTGGCCGAGGCACGCGCCTCGCTGGCCCGCATGCGCCACGTCGCCGAACTCTCGGGCGGCAAGGTGCCGGCCAAGACCGAACTGGAAGCGCAAGAGGCGACGCTGCAACGCGCCGTGGCCGACGAAGCGAGCGCCCGCGCCGATGTGACCCAGGCCAAGGCAACGCTAAAGACCGACGAAACCAATCTCGGCAAGGCGACCATCCGCTCGCCAGTCAATGGCGTGGTGCTGACGCGCAAGGTCGAACCGGGCCAGACCGTGGCGGCACAGATGACGACGCCGGTGCTGTTCGTGCTGGCCGAGGATTTGTCCAAGATGGAACTTCAGGTCAAGGTCGACGAGGCCGATGTGGGTAACGTCAAGAATGGGCAGAAAGCAACATTCACCGTCTCGGCCTGGCCGGGGCGCAAGTTCCCGGCGACCATACAGCGCGTCGGCCTCGGCTCGACGACGACCGACAACGTAGTCACCTACAAGACCATCCTCCAGGTCAATAACGACGACCTCGCCTTGCGCCCGGGCATGACAGCGACGGCCAGCATTGTCACCGCCGAGCGCACGGACGTGTTGCTGGTGCCGAATGCGGCGCTGCGCTTCACGCCGCCGACAGCGAACGGAGCAGCAAAACGTAGTCTGGTCTCCAGGCTGATTCCCATGCCCCCTCCGAATGCCACGAAGCGTCCGGCCACGACCGCCGAAAAAAGCGACGACGCTCGCGTCTGGGTACTGGGCGAGCAAGGCCCGCAAGCGGTTGCGCTCAAAACCGGCGTCAGTAACGGGCGGCAGACCGAAATCCTCGGTGGCGACTTGAAGGCCGGCATGGCGGTGATTACCGATTACCAGGAAGCGAAGAAGTGAGCTGTTGCGGTCGACCCCGAAAAAAGGGCAAAAATGGACATGGCCGGGATTGCGATGGCCGGAACTGAAATGCGCGCGCCGCTGATCGAGTTGCGCGCCATCACCAAGACCTACGGCGAGGGACAGGCGGCGTTTCAGGCGCTGGGCGGCGTCGATCTCTCGATCACCGAGGGCGAATTCGTGGCGGTGATGGGGCCATCCGGCTCCGGCAAATCGACGGCGATGAACCTGCTCGGCTGTCTCGACACGCCGACCACGGGCGAATACCTGTTTCGCGGCATCAACGTCGAGCGGCTCGACCGCAACCAGCGCGCCCTGCTGCGCCGCAACTGCCTGGGCTTTGTCTTTCAGGGGTTCAACCTGCTGGCACGAACTTCAGCGCAGGAAAACGTCGAGCTGCCATTGCTCTATCGCGGCGAACCGGCCGACGTGCGCCATGCCTTGGCGCGAGCGGCGCTCGACAAGGTCGGGCTGGCCGGCTGGGAACATCACACGCCGGCAGAGCTCTCCGGGGGCCAGCAGCAACGCGTCGCCATCGCCCGCGCCATCGTCACCAATCCGCTGGTGCTACTGGCCGACGAGCCGACCGGCAACCTCGACAGCAAGCGTAGCCACGAAATCATGGAGCTACTGAACCGGCTGAACGGCGAGCAAGGCATCACCGTCATCATGGTGACGCACGAACCGGACATGGCGGGCTACGCGCGGCGCATCGTGCATTTTGTCGACGGCGTGGTTTCCAGCGACGAACACCAGGTGGCAGCACCATGCTGCTGAACGCCCTGTTGCTCGCCATGCGCGAGATTCGCCGCAATCTGATGCGCTCCTTTTTGACCCTGCTCGGCATCGTCATTGGCGTCGCAGCGGTCATCACCATGGTCACGCTGGGCAACGGCGCCACGCAGATGGTCGCCAACCAGATTGCCAGCCTCGGCAGCAACCTGCTGATGGTGATGCCCGGTCAGCGGCTCGGCCCCGGGCGCGACAGTGCCGGGGCACCCAAATTCAAGATCGCCGATGTCGAGGCCATCCAGCAGCAGATCAACGGCCTCAAGGTCGTGGCGCCGGTGGTCGGCAGTTCGGTAACCCTGGTCGCCGGCACGCAGAACTGGTCGTCTACCGTCAATGGCACGACCAACGATTATTTGATCGCCGGCAACTGGAAGCTGGCCGCCGGGCGCCTGTTCAGCGACGACGAGGAACGCGCCGGCAAGGCCGTGTGCATCATCGGCAACTCAGTCAAACGCGAGCTGTTCGGTAACCAGAGCCCGCTCGGCAACAGCATCCGCGTCAAAAGCTTCGCCTGCGAAGTGATTGGCCTGCTGGCCGCCAAGGGCCAGGGCGGCATGGGGCAGGATCAGGACGACACGGTGCTGATGCCCATGAAAACTGTGCAACGCCGGCTGACCGGCACGCTCGACATCGGTACCATCATGATCTCGCTCAAGGACGGTACCGACTCGGCTGTGGTGATGACCCAACTGCGCAGCCTGCTACGCGAGCGGCGCAAGCTGGCCGACAACGTCGACGACAATTTCAATGTGATGGACACCAAGCAGATCGCCGAAACCCTGTCCGGCACGATCCGCACGATGACCGCGCTGCTCGGTGCGGTGGCCGCCGTCAGCCTGCTGGTCGGCGGCATCGGCATCATGAACATCATGCTGGTCTCGGTCACCGAACGCACCCGCGAAATCGGCATCCGGCTGGCCATCGGGGCACTGGAAAACGAAGTGCTGCTTCAGTTCCTGATCGAGGCTGTCGTGCTCTCGGCCTTTGGCGGATTGGTCGGCGTCGTGCTGGCGTTTTTTGCCTGTTTTGGGCTGTCGACCGTAATGGGCATGCCCTTCCTGTTCAATCCGAAAATCAATCTGATGGCGTTCAGCTTCTCGGCCGCCATCGGCGTCATCTTCGGCTATGTGCCGGCACGCCGCGCCGCACAACTCGACCCGATTGCCGCCTTGCGCCACGAATAGCAAGCTCTCCGCCGAGCGGCGATCAATTGCTGCTATCGCCGTTCATGGTCGCCTTCAGGCAATCGAAAACAGCAAGGTCTCCATATCCTGCACCACGCAGGACCAGTCCAGCGACTCCGCCGTCTTTCTGGCGTGGCGGCCCATGGCGCGAAAATTTTCCGGATCGTCGTCGTGGCGGGCCGCCAGTTCGCTGGCCATCGCGGCGAATTCGGCGCTCTGGCCGTAGGCAGCCAGCAGTCCGTTGGTGCCGTGGCGGACGTGTTGCGCGGCCGCCGCGTAGTCGAAGGCGGCCAGCGGCAGGCCGCTGGCCATCGCTTCCAGGGTCACATTGCCGAAGGTTTCGGTGAGGCTGGGAAAGAGGAAGATGTCGCTCGACGCGTAGTGCGCTGCGAGGTCTTCGCCGCGCCGCATGCCGGCGAAGATGGCGTCGGGCAGGCGATTGGCCAGCGCTTTGCGTTCCGGGCCGTCGCCGACCAGCAGCAGGCGCGCCTTGGGCTGCCGGGCGCGGATGGCGGAAAAGGCCTCGGTCAGCGCCGTCAGGTTCTTTTCGGCGGCCAGCCGCCCGACGTGGATGACGACCGGCGTGTCGGGCGTCGCCTTCCACAACTGGCGCAGCGCCTCGCTGCGGCGCCCGGGGTTGAATAACTGGGTATCGACGCCGCGCGCTACCACGCGCAGGTTGCGGAAACCGCTGGCGGCCAGTTCGGCGCGCATGTGCTCGGTTGGCACCATGGTCAGCAGCGTGTGGTTGTGGAATTTGCGCAGGTAATCGACGATCGGCCGCTTGAGCCAGCCGATGCCGTAATGCAGGCTGTAGGTGTGGAAATTGGTGCGGAAGTCCGAGCAGACGGGAATCCGCAGCTTGAGCGCGGCCTGCAGCGCCGACCAGCCGAGCGGTCCCTCGGTGACGATGTGGACGATGTCCGGGCGATGCAACGTCCATTGCTTGATCAGCGCGCGCTTGGCCGGCAGGCCCATTTTCAGGTTGGGGTAGCGGGGAATCGGCACACCGCCGGTCAGCACCTCGGCGAAGCCCTGGCCGCTGGCCGGTTGCTCGGCGGCCACCTGGCGCGGGCGGATCAATTGAATGTCGTGATGGCGCTTGCGCAGGCCTTCGACGAATCGGGCGAGCGACAGCGCGACGCCGTTGATTTCCGGCGGGTAGGTTTCGGTGACGACGGCCAGGCGCAGGGAGCGTCGGGTGGCGGGTAGCTGTTCGATGAGGATGGGTTCCATGCGTGGCTCGCAACTTGGTGTTCGCGAGATGTTCGCCAGACGGGATAACAGGGGTGAGTCAGCCAGATGACATTTTCGTGTCGATGTCGCCTGTTACCGATTTGTCTTAGCTCCGTCACATCTTGGTAGTAATCCCCCGATACCTTTACCAGGCCTCTCCTATCAACCAAATCCGCCATCTCAGGAGGAACAATGAAAGAATTTCTGCACGCCCTGAAGGTGCAACGTTGGGACGACCACCGTTACTACCACCAGAGCCGCATCAACCAGACCCTGCACTTCATCAGCGCGCTTAGCTTTCTGACGGCCTATGCGCTGATGTTCAGCAACCCGTCGGTCGCCGCGCTGATCGGCTGGCTGGTCTCGATGGTCACCCGCCAGTCCGGCCATTTCTTCTTCGAGCCGCTCGGCTACGACCACGTCAATCAGGCGACCAACGAATACAAGGAAGCGGTCAAGGTCGGCTACAACCTGAAGCGCAAGATGATCCTGATTTCGATCTGGGCGCTGGCTCCGATGATGCTGTTCGTCGATCCCACCCTGTTCGGCCTCTTCGAGCCGGCAACGGACCGCTCGGCGCTGATCGATCAGGTCGGCATCATCTGGCTGGCAGTCGGCGTCGGCGGTTTGCTCTTCCGTACCGTGCAGTTGTTCTTCATCCGCGACGTGCAGACCGGTCTGGTCTGGATGACCAAGATCCTGACCGATCCTTTCCACGATCTGATGCTCTACTACAAGGCGCCGTTCTACCTTCTGCGCGGCCAACTGATCGACCCGATGGATCATGCCATGCAGCATAAGGGCGCCTGATTATCCGTTTCGGTTTTTGGCACTTTTTGGCGGTCGACCGTAACAGGCGACCGCCAAACTCTTTTCAGCCGCTACTTCGTCGCAAACCCCAGCCGATGCGCCAGCATTTCACGCAGGATGTCCCGGCGGATCGCCTTGTCGGTCACGCCGGGCGGTACCCACCACCAGCCGTCGCGCTGCATCGCCTGGGCGGCGGCAACGAAGCGCTCGGCGACGGCAGCGAAATCCGCCTCGTCGTAATTCAGGCTGAAGATGAAGCGCCCGGTGCCCACCCACGACAGCGCCAGCCCCTCGGCGCGCAGGTAATACTGCAGCATCCAGTTGTAGCGGCTCGGCTGCGTGTAGAACACCGTCCAGATGCTGGAAAGATTGGCCACCCGCACCGGCAGACCCGCGCCTTCGAGCCACGCGTTGAGCGTTGCCGCACGGCGGTTCCAGGTTTCATCGAGGCCGACATAGAGATCCTGCACAGCCGGCGTTTCCAGCCTTTCCAGAAAGACCTGCATCGCCCCCATCACGTAGGGATGGGCGTTGAAAGTGCCGCGCGCGAAGCAGATGTCGGCCGGGCGGTCGTCGCGGAAACGCTTCATCAAATCGCGTCGACCGCAGACGACGCCAACCGGCAGCCCACCGCCCAGCGTCTTGCCGTAAGTCACCATGTCGGCACGGACACCGAAATATTCCTGCGCGCCGCCCGGTGCCAGGCGGAAGCCGACAAAGACTTCGTCGAAAATCAGCACGATGCCACGCCGCGTGCACACCTCGCGCAACCGCTTCAGCCATGCCGTGTAGGCCGCGCGGTCGAAAGCGGCGCGGCGGGCGCTGTCCACCAGCGAGGAATCGCCGGGCGCCCCGGCGTTCGGGTGCAAGGCTTGCAGCGGATTGACCAGCACGCAGGCGATGTCCTTGCGGGTGCCGAGCACCTTCAGGCTGTCGGCATCCATTTCCTTCAAGGTGTAGGTTTCGCGCGGCGGCAGCGGGTTGCCGATGCCCGGCTGCACGTCCTCCCACCAGCCGTGGTAAGCGCCGCAGAAGCGCACCAGATTCCGGCGCCCGGTGTGGTAGCGGGCCAGACGCACCGCCTGCATCACCGCCTCGGTGCCGGACATGTGGAAGGACACCTCGTCCAGCCTGGAAATCGCGCGCAGGCGGCGCACGTTGTCGGCCACCACCGGATGGTAGGCGCCAAGCACCGGCCCGAGCGCCGCGACGCGGGCGCTGCCCTCGGCGATGCAACTGCGGTAGAAGTCGTAGCCGAAGACATTGACGCCATACGAGCCGGTCAGGTCATAGAGTTCGTTGCCGTCAAGATCGGTGACCTTGACTCCGGCACTCGCTTGCAGAAAACCGCCGCCCTTCAGGCGCTCGCGCACGTAGCGGCTGAACTGGAAGGGCACACGGTAGCTGGCGGTGAATTGCAGGTCGGAAATGCCCGCCGCCGCCTCGCCGGCCAACGCTGCCGAGCGGGCGAAGCGCGTGCGGAACAGTTCGGCCAGATTGGCGAAACCCTGGCGGCGCAATGCCACAACGTCGTCCGGCGCGCCATCGGCGTTGAAAAATCGCGCTTCGTCGTATTCGTAAAACGGGATCAAACGCGCCACGCGCTTGGCCATCCGCGAATGGCCGGTCAGCGACGGGTGTTTGGCGCGCGACAGTTCCAGCCGGCGCTTGAGGCGGGGCAAAGCCGCCGCCACCGCAGCGACACCGGCAACATACATAGGCAAAGTTTCGTTCATTGATTTCTCCTTGCCCTCCCTTCTACCCAAGCCTCTTTACAGAAAAATGACCGTTCGCAGAATGTTGTCCCGCATCGTCCTCCAGGAAGACCTCAATTTCCTGCTCACCAACCGCGTGCCGCGCCAGTTGCTCACCCGTTTCATGGGCTGGTTCAGCCAGATCGAGCAGCCGCTGGTACGCGATCTGTCCATCGCCACCTGGAAACTGTTTGCCGATCTCGATCTCAGCGACGCGCGCAAGACGCAATTCCGCAGCCTGCACGACTGCTTCACCCGCGAGTTGAAACCCGGTGCCCGCGCTGTGAATGACGACCCGAGCATCCTGACCAGCCCGAGCGACGGCATCGTCGGCGCCTGCGGCAGCATTACCGGCGTCGAACTCTTCCAGGCCAAGGGCTTCCCCTACACCCTGCTTGACCTGCTCGGTGACCCGGAACTGGTCGAACGCTACCGCGACGGCAGTTACGTCACGCTACGCCTGACCTCCAGCATGTACCACCGCTTCCACGCCCCGGCCGATTGCGATGTGCACAAGGTCACCTACATCTCCGGCGACACATGGAACGTCAACCCGATTGCCTTGAAGCGCGTCGAAAAACTGTTCTGCAAGAACGAACGCGCGCTGATCGAAACCACGCTGACACGCGGTGGCCAGCGCATCCTGCTGGTGCCGGTCGCCGCCATCCTGGTCGCCAGCATCCGCCTGCACTTCATCGACGTCCTGCTGCACCTCCGCTATCGCGGCCCCAATGTCATCCCCTGCGCCGCGCATTTTTCCAAAGGCGAAGAAATGGGCTGGTTCCAGCACGGCTCCACCATCATCGTCTTCGCCCCCAAAGGCTTCGCGCTGTGCGACGGCATTGCCGATGGCAGGCTGGTGCGTATAGGCGAGGCGCTGATGCAGATTCCTGAAATCGACGGCAGGAAATCCGCGTGAAGGGTGCCTGTTGCGGTCGACGTTGAAAAATGGCCGTTTTTCAGGGTCGACCGCAACAGGGTAGGACGAGTCACAGTTTTTGTTCTGCGCCGGTTGAGTGCGGGCGCGGCGGGCAGCAACGTGCCCAATGCCGCCGGTCGCAATTCTCAGCCAGCACGACCGGAATCAAATACGGACCGGTCATTCGAGCTTGGCTATACCGCTACAATTGGCGCAATGAATCGACGTAGCCTCATTCTCTTTGCACTATCAGTTTTCCTTGCGTTTGGAGCGCTTGCTGCCCCTACGTCACTTGAGCGCACAGACTGGTCCAGTTTCTTTGCTGCAGCCGAGGCGCGCGGGACTATCGTTGTCTGGGACAATCGCAATGGGAGTGATGTGGCCTTCGTTTACGACCCGGAGCGCGCAGGTCGTCGCTACTCGCCGGCTTCAACCTTCAAAATTCCTCACAGTCTATTCGCTCTTGACGCGGGAATCCTTCGCGATGAGTTCCAGGTAATACCCTGGGATGGCGTCAAGCGGTCGATAGAGGCGTGGAATGAGGACCAGAACCTACGTTCTGCGATGCGAAATTCGACTGTTTGGGTTTACGAAGGATTCGCTCGGCAGCTTGGCGATATGCGTGAGACTGCGTACATGCAAAAGATTGCGTATGGCAACGCGGTTGCGGGAGGCAGCAAACCTTTTTGGGTCGAAGGCGACTTGGCAATATCTGCAAATGAACAAATATCGTTCTTGCACCAGCTCTATCGTAATGAACTGCCGTTCCGGGTCGAGCATCAGAGGCTCGTCAAGGACGTGATGGTGAATGAGGCAGGCCGTGATTGGATACTGCGGGCCAAGACCGGCTGGAGTGGAAAAATTGGCTGGTGGGTAGGCTGGGTCGAATGGCCAACAGGACCGGTTTTTTCGCGCTGAACATCGACACGCCCAACAGATTGGACGACCTCTCAAAGCGGCAAGAGATTACTCGCAACATTCTTCGCTCCATCGACGCTCTGCCACCGTCTTGACGGGGCGTTGCGATGTCTTTTGTTAGCCTGAAGCAATCAGCACATCGCGCATAGGCCGCCGGCGGCTCCAAACCGCTCCCCGCCTTTCAGCTCCTCTCAGAGCCTTCCCTCAGCGCGCATACCCAAAATTGATGATCCGGAACGCCAGCTTGGCAGCGCCCCGACGATTGGCTTGCAGGGAGAGCAACTGCCAGGTCTGCGAGAGCAGGATGCGCGGATAGACGACATCGAGAAGGTCGGCAATCATGCGCCATTCGGCGCGGATACCTTTCCAGTAGCCAAGCTTTTCGGTTTTTCTCGACTGGCTGACCTGCGGCCAGCGGGTGACCGCGATCGAAAGCCTTTGCGCGATGATGAGCCGGTTCATGTAGACCTCGATGCCGAAGCGCGGCAGGCCGCGAATTTCCTCCAGGACTTCGCCGAGCAGCTCCTTTCTGAGCACCCGTTCGCCGGAAACGAAATCAAGCCCGATGGCGCGGAAGATGGGCAGGCTGTTCCGGCGCAGGCTGATGCTGAGCGCCGCTTCACCGGTCAGCACCGGCAGCGCCAGCGCGGTGACGTGCTCGGGGGCCAGGCCCGAGAGATCGGCGTCGAGCAACATCAGCAGTTCGCCCTCGGCAGCCGCGACGCCGAGGGCCATCGCGAAGCTCTTGCCACGATTGACCTGGCAGGAAACGAGCCTGACCTTAGGGAACTGCCTGACGACCTCGGCGGTTTCGTCGGTCGAGCCGTCATCCACAACGATGACCTCGTGCAACAGCGGGTGTCCGACGGCAACCCGGAGTACCGCCGCGATTCTTGGCGCTTCGTTGTAGGCGCAAATGACGCACGAGATGCGAACCGCGCCCTGCCGGCTGGAAGCAATCATCCTGAGTTCTTTCAATGTTGAACCGCGCGCGCCGCCACGGGCACGCGCGCAGGCCGGGCGCGATCGCCCGGCGCCCGCCGGTGCATCAGGGCGCCAGTTGAGGGCGCTCGACGACCTGCAGTCGTGCCAGGTGCGAGGGGCTCAGACCCTCGAGCTGACTGACGACCAGGCTGATGCCTTCGCCGACCAGCCACCATGCCGACCCATAGGGGCGGATGCTTACCTTGTGCGACTGGCAGAGCTGTTGCGCCTGCGCAAGAAGTTGTTTTTGCTGTTGATTGTTCATGGGCACTTTCCGCTGATTAACCAGGAGGTTGCGCTGATTATGAGCAGTCCGTGTTGCAGCTATATTTCCGTGCCAAGGGCGTTGCCCGGCGCAACGAGATCGAGCGCGTGGCAGAGCCGGAACGTCAGTTCGTTAGGTGATCGGGCGATCAGCTCGGGCGGCACGTCGTAATCTCCGACCAGCCGCCTGTGATCCTCGAAGCCATAGGAGGCGATGATGGATTGCATGCCGGCAGCGTTCGCGTCGGTGTAGTCGCGATATTCGTCACCGCAGACGTAAGCGCGCAAGGGATTGATGCCGTAGCCTTCGCGAATGGCGCGAAACTCGGGCGCCTTGCCGTCGCCGAGCGGGATGCAGCGCAGGAAATCCAGCCCTGCCCGGTCGATGCCGAAACGGCCGAGGACGATGGCGAGGGTTTCTTCGGGATCGATGGTAACGTTGCGCGAGACGATGCCGACGCGAATATCCGGCGCGGCGATCAGGCTTTGCAGCAGTTCAACCATACCGGGATAGGGCTGCGCCGCATCGCGATAGACATCGGTAAGTGTGCGCTTGATGCGCTTGCGGTTGCCCTTGTCGAACTGCTGGCGCAGATTCTTCGGAAACTCGCGCAGCCCGCCGATGTATTTCAACAACTTGCGCCGTCGCTGAAATCGTTCGAGATCGCCGATGTCCATGCCATGTTGTTTGAAGGCGCGCTCGACGACGGGGAACGCATCGATCAGCGTACCGTCGGCATCGAAAATGACGAGACGGTCGCGGCTACGGTACATCGTTCAGCCTGAATTTCGGCACGGCGTCTATCGAGTTGGGGGTTGGTTTCACGGCGGCAATCACGGCGTTCAATCTTGCGAACTTAGATTGTTTATATTTCCGGCTTATGACAATCCGGCAACGCAACAGCCTGCCTGGCCCACCAATTGGCCGCCCGCGACGCCGGGCACATTCAGCATAGCCCGGGAAGCCGGCTCAACTCAGAAGCGGTTCGGCTCCCGCCCTTCCTGCAAGGCCCAATAGAGCAATACCAGCCAGCCAATGATCGGCAGGAAGTTGAGCAGTTGCCACCAGCCGCTTTTGTCTATGTCGTGCAGCCGGCGACAGCCAACGGCGACGGTCGGAAGAATGGTGGCCAACGAGAACAACCCGTTCACGGTTTCGCTGATCAGTCCGGCCGCCAGATTCCCCAGGACGAGAAACAGGAACCACCACCAGTATTCGGAACGGGTAGCCCGCCCGGTGAAATCCGCGTACTTCGTGAAACAGGTCTTGATTGATTCGCCAAATGTCATTTTGAGTGCCCTCGCCATTGAATTGACGAAACTCTACCGGAAGTCATCCTGATGTCCCATCTAAACCAAAGTCTAATAGGCGCCCCATTCCTTTCCTTGTAACTTTGCCACATGCGGAATCTCGATATTTTATTGATTTCCCGTAAATCCCTGACTACTGGGATCGTTGTGGTTAAGGAAATGCGGAACTCCCGATTCCGCCAATAAAAGGAGACATAGATGGCTTTGCTTAACAGAATGGATTGGTACGACCTGGCCAGAACCACGAACTGGTCCCCGTCGTACGTCGCCGAAGACGAACTTTTCCCGCCCAAGCTCTCGGGCGACTTCGGCCTACCCCAGAACGCCTGGGAAAAATATGACGAGCCATACAAGCAGACTTACCCGGAATACGTGAAGGTGCAGCGCGACAAGGATGCCGGCGCCTACTCGGTCAAGGCCGCGCTGGAGCGTAGTCGCATCTTCGAAAATGCCGATCCGGGCTGGAAGTCGGTGATGAAGGCGCACTACGGCGCCATCGCCCGCGGCGAATACGCTGCCGCCAGCGCCGAAGCGCGGATGATGCGATTCTCCAAGGCACCCGGCATGCGCAACATGTCCACGCTCGGCTGCCTGGACGAAATCCGTCACGGCCAGATGCAGCTCTACTTCCCGCACGAGCACATCGCCAAGGACCGCCAGATGGACTGGGCCTTCAAGGCCTACGACACCAACGAGTGGGCGATGATCGCGGCGCGTCACTTCTTCGACGACATCATGATGACCCGCGACGCGATCAGCGTCTCGATCATGCTCACCTTCAGCTTCGAAACCGGTTTCACCAACATGCAGTTCCTCGGCCTCGCCGCCGACGCTGCCGAAGCGGGCGACCACACCTTCGCCAACCTGATCTCCAGCATCCAGACCGACGAATCGCGTCACGCCCAGATCGGCGGCCCGGCGCTCAAGGTACTGATCGAGAACGGCCACAAGGCCGAAGCGCAGAAGCGTGTCGACATCGCCGTCTGGGGCGCCTGGAAGCTGTTCTCGGTGCTGACCGGCCCGATCATGGATTACTACACGCCGCTCGAGCACCGCAAGCAGTCGTTCAAGGAATTCATGGAGGAATGGATCGTCGCCCAGTTCGAGCGCGCCCTGACCGACATGGGCCTCGACCTGCCCTGGTACTGGGACATCTTCCTCAATGATCTGTCGCAGACTCACCACGGCATGCACCTCGGTGCCTATTACTGGCGTCCGACGCTGTGGTGGAACCCGGCCGCCGGTGTTACGCCGGATGAGCGCGCCTGGCTGGAAGAGAAGTATCCCGGCTGGAACGACACCTGGGGCCAGTGCTGGGACGTGTTCATCGACAACGTGGTCGACGGCAACATGGCCAAGGCCTACCCGGAAACCCTGCCCTACGTCTGCAACATGTGCCAGCTGCCGATTCTCGGTACGCCGGGCAAGGGCTGGAACGTTCGCGACTACCCGCTGGAATACAACGGTCGCCTCTACCACTTCGGTTCCGAAGTCGATCGCTGGGTGTTCCAGCAGGAGCCGGAGCGCTACGCCGGTCATCTGAGCATCGTCGACCGCTTCCTGGCCGGCATGATCCAGCCGATGGATCTGGGAGGCGCTCTGCAATACATGGGCCTGGCACCGGGCGAAATTGGCGACGACGCGCACAACTATGCATGGGCCGAGACTTACCGCGCGATGCGGGCTGAGAAAAAAGCCAGCTGAAACAAATCAATCAAACGGAGCGGTGCCAACGGCACCGGCTCCGGCCAAACGAGGAGACAACATAAATGGCTTTATTTCCGCTGACCTCGAATTTCGAGGGGGATTTCGTTCTGCAACTGGTTGCTGTCGATAGCGAGAACACCATGGATGAGGTGGCTGCCGCCGCCGCCGTGCATTCCGTAGGCCGCCGCGTGCGTGCTCGCCCGGATTGCATCATGCGCGTGCGTCGTCAGGATGCAACCGAGTTCCTGCCACGCACCATGAAGGTATCGGAATCTGGTCTCAAGCCGACCGAAACCGTCGAAATCATCTGGGAACCGGCGCGTCACTGACGGACAGCCGGGAAAAAACATAAGTAATCGGAGAGAGGCATGAGCTTTACAAAGGTCTGCACGCTGGATGACGTGTGGGAAGGAGAGATGGAGTCTTTTACGGTGAACGGCCATGACGTTCTGCTGGTCTGTGCCGAAGGCGGCGACGTCAAAGCTTTCCAGGGCATCTGTCCACATCAGGACATTCCACTGGTCGAGGGCAAATTCGACGGTACCAAGGTCATTTGCCGCGCCCACCTCTGGCAGTTCGACGCCTGCACCGGCAAGGGAATCAATCCGGAAGACTGCGCACTGGCGGAATACCCGGTCAAGGTCGAGGGGGAAGACATCCTGGTCGAGACCGACGGCGTCGAGCCTTTGTTCGCCCATACCTGACACTTTCTGACCCGGATCGAAACAGGACGTCGGATGAAACTCATCACCTGGTTGAAAGATTTACTGAATCCACAGCCGGCCGCAGCCAGACCGGTAGCCACTGCCCCCGAGGCGGTCATGACACAAGACAAGGAGAAAGCAATGAGCAATTCCAGCTCGGCGCAGGCGTATCACAACAACATGGTTGGTCCGGTGATGCGCGCGGGCGACCTGGCCATGGCGGTCATCGAGGCGGCCAAGGTCGACAACCCCGGCAAGGAAATTTTCGTTGAAGACAAGCGTGCCTACATCCGGATCCATGCCGAACAGGAAATGATCCTGCGCCAGGAAACGATCGAGGAGGAACTCGGCCGCCCCTTCAAGATGAATGACCTGGAAGTGGATCTGAGCTCCTTCGCCGGCCAGATCGAAAGCCAGGACAAGGCCGTCCGCTTCTATTTCAACAAGACGCTGTAAGCGGCAGCCGGAATTCACCCGGTACCGCCCGATACCAATATACGAGGAGACAAAGGAATGTCCGACATTCAGCCACTCAAGCCGCAGAAAACCTGGAGCCACCTCGCCGCACGCCGCCGCAAGCCGAGCGAGTACGAGATCGTCAGCGCCAACCTGCACTACAACGACAAGCGTCCCGACTCGCCCTACGAGCTCGATCCCAACATGTTCATGAACCAGTGGTACAAGAAGAACACCTTCGGCACACCATTGAAGCATGCTGACTGGAACAGCTTCCGTGATCCTGACGAGGTTGTCTACCGCACCTACAACATGATGCAGGATGGCCAGGAAACCTATGTTTTCGGCCTGTTCGACCAGTTCAGCCAACGCGAGCACGACAAAGCACTCGATCCCCGCTGGGCGGGCACGCTGGCCCGCTATTACACGCCGGCCCGCTACCTGTTCCACACGGTACAGATGGCGTCTTCCTACGTCGGCCAGGTTTCGCCGGCCAGTACCATCACCAACTGCAACTACTTCCAGATGGCCGACAGCCTGCGCTGGCTCAGCCACACCGCCTACCGCACCAAGGAATTGTCCACCACCTTCGCCGACAAGGGCTTTGCGGTCGACGAGCGCAAATACTGGGAAACCGACCCGGTCTGGCAAGGTTTCCGCGAATTGATGGAAAAGACACTGACGGTCTGGGATTGGGGCGAGGCTATCGTTGTCCTCAACCTGGTCGCCAAGCCGGCCATAGAGGAAGCCGTGCTGCGCAAGCTGGGCGAATCGGCCCGCCACAACGGTGACACGCTGCTTGGCCTGATCACCGATGCGGAACTGATCGACTCCGCCCGTCATCGCCGCTGGGTAGCCGCCTTCGTCAAGATGGCGCTGGAAACCCCGGGCAACCTGGAAATCATCCAGGGCTGGATCGCCAAATGGGAGCCGCTGGCCGACAAGGCGATCGATGCCTACTGCTCGGCCCTGCCCGATGTGGCCGATGCCGCAGGGTCTGCCAAAGCGGCGACGCGTGAATTCCGTCGCTCACTGGGGCTGTAAGAATCGTTCAGTAACTTGAAGCCTGGTCGGAACCTGCGGGCTCCTGCCAGGCTTCACATCTGCTAATGGATTTCCATGATCCAACCAATTATCACGAACGAGAAAGACGGTTCGGTATGCGAGCAATCCGCCGGTGACACTATCCTGCGTGCCGCACTCAGAGCCGGGCTTGGATATTCGTACGAATGCAACTCCGGCGGTTGCGGCGGCTGCAAATTCGAAATTCTGGAAGGCAACGTCGAGACACTTTGGGCGGATGCGCCTGGCTTGACCGAGCGGGATCGCAAACGCGGTCGTCAACTCGCCTGTCAGTGCCGGGCTTTGGGGCCGGTAACCATCAGGGCCGCAACGGCACCTGAATACCAGCCCAAGATCCTTCCAAAGCGGCAACGCGCCCGCCTATTGAGCAGGCATGAGATTACTCATGACATTCAGGAATTCCGGTTTGTTTCCGATAATGACGCCGACTTTCTACCCGGCCAATTCGCCATGCTGGATCTGCCCGGACTTGAAAGCTCGCGAGCCTACTCACTTTCCAATACGGCCAATGCGCAACGCGAGTGGCACTTCCAGATTCGCCGCGTACTCCACGGGAAAGGCACCCACGCGCTCTTTGAAAAAATGGCTGCGGGCGACGAAATCGGACTCGATGGCCCCTATGGCGTAGCTTATCTGCGTACCGATTCACCGCGCGACATCGTTTGCGTTGCCGGCGGATCCGGGTTGGCTCCCATGATTTCGATTGCCCGCGGCGCCGCCGAGGCTGGGCTGCTGGCAAACCGTAAGTTGCATTTCTTCTACGGAGCGCGGACACCTCGCGATGTTTGTGGCGAGGAGATGCTGCTAACTCTCGGCAGCCACGCAGGGCGGATCATCTATGTCCCGGTCGTTTCCCTCCCCGGTGACGGTGGCGAATGGAACGGCGAAACCGGCTACGTCCACGACGCCGTAGCGCGCATCCTGCCTTCTGGGCTGGCTAACTACGAATTCTACTTCGCCGGCCCCCCCCCCGATGACCCAGGCCTTGCAGGAACTGCTGATGGTCGGCCATCGGGTGCCCTTTGAGCAGATTCACTTCGATCGCTTCTTTTGAATCGCGTTTTACACAAGCAATACCGGAAATACGGAAGTTTTTTCACATTCCAACAAGACAGGAGATTACGGGGATGACCACAAGAAAAATCGTTGTATCGGCGCTCATATCGGCATTGGCTGGTGGCACTCAATTGGCGAACGCAACCGATGTGTTCCGCCTGGAAGGGTTTGGAGCAATTTCGCGCGGCATGGGCGGGACGGCTGCAGCATATGACGTCGGACCAGCGGGCATGATGAGCAACCCTGCAACGCTGTCCTTGATGGCGGAGGGCGATCAGGTCCTGGTCGGATTGGACATCGTGACCACGAATATCGATGCCACCGACAAGATCAACGGCCAGAAAGTCTCATCCAGCAACGAATCGAATAACCGTGGTCCGTACTACGCCCCCGAACTCGCCTACACTAAACGGGTTGGCCCCTGGGCTTTCGGCGTGGGTGCATTCGCGCAGGGCGGCCTGGGTACGGAATATGGGAATCAAAGCTTCCTGTCGCAAGCCAGCGGCGGCATCAATACCGGCCTTCCCAATTCGAGCCGATTGCTGGTTCTGGACATTCCATTCGCGGTCAGCTACCAGGCGACGGAAGATCTGTCGATCGGTGGCAGTCTCGACGCAATGTGGCAGGGTCTGAATCTGGACCTGCTACTTGCCGGCAATCAGGTCGGCAGTCTGCTAGGTTCCGGACGGGTTAATGGGTCTCTGGTTCCAGTACTGGGCGGTCTGCCCGACCTGCGCGGCGCGCATTTCAGTCTGACGAGAGACCAACCTCTGGCCAGCGGTGTCGACTCATGGGGCTTTGGCGCACGGATCGGTGCAGTCTATCGGGCCGGTCCAGACACCAGGATCGGCGGTTCGTATTCCATGCAATCGCAAATGGGCGACATGAAGGGAAATGCGACCCTGACAGCTGTGGACGGTATCGCTGGCCAGATACCCTTGGGTGGGAAGATCACCGTCAAGGATTTCCAGATGCCTTCTGTGCTGAATCTTGGCATCAGTCATCGCATCACTCCTCAATGGATGGTCGCTGCAGACATTTCAGAAGTGTTCTGGAAGAACGTGATGAAGAACATCAACGTCGCGTTTGAAGCCAATGGTGGTGGGAACCTGAATATCTCGCTCCCACAGGATTACAAGAATCAGACCATTTTCTCCATCGGCACTGCATACGATGTGAATCCGGATCTGGTGCTTCGAGCTGGCTTCCGGATCGCCTCGCAAGCCTTGCCATCCTCGACACTGTTTGCGGTTATACCCGCGATTCCAGTGATGCATTTATCCTTGGGGGCATCATATAACTTCACGAAACAAAGCATTTTGGATTTCGCATATTCCCACGCATTCGAGGAAACGATGACTAATAGCAGCCTACCGAACACATCGGTTCCGGTTGAAGTGAGTCACGCGCAAAACAACTTCACCATCAGCTATCGATACAGCTTCTAAAGCGAACATCCCCTCCGGGCCTTGGCGAGTGCGTACTCGCCTTTTTTATTTTCCGGAGCCTAGCTGAAAATCAATATATCAATCATGCTTGGCAAGCTATCAAACTAAAAGAATTAGCAGCTCCGGGGCACAAGTCAAAGTGAACTGGCGAGAGTTCGATCCTCATGTTTCCAGGCGGCCCATCGACTACCAACCCCAACTGGTTCCATCGGAATTTTCAGGTTAGATTGAGAAAGGGACTAATAATTCTGGAAGCACCGTGCTGAATGATCTTTGAGACTGGCAGCACAACGACGATCAAATTGCACCCCACTCAACAGCTTCCCGGTCTCACTGTTTGATTTTTTTTGCCTGTCGAATTATTCGTTGGAGGGTTACAGGAAATGCGCGTTGTAGGCGTCAATCTCTCGGAGTCCGATACCCATGACGAGCGACGTCAGAAACTGGCTCGAATCATCCTCGACTCCATGTACCAATTCCTGGGCTTGCTGGATATCGACGGTAACGTAATCGAGATCAACAGCGCTGCCCTGGAGGGCGCGGGGGTACGCCTGGAAGACTTGGTTGGCAAGCCATTCTGGGACGCACGTTGGTGGGCCATTTCGGAGGAAACTCGCCAGCGTGTAAGAGATATGGTTCAGGAAGCGCGCTGCGGGAAATTCGTTCGCTGCGATATCGAGATATTCGGCGAGGCCAAGGGGCACGAAACAATTATCGTGGACTTTTCCCTGACACCGATTTTTGACGATGAAGGAAATCTCGCCTTCCTGCTGCCAGAAGGCCGGAACGTGTCGGAGAAGGTTGCCATTGAAGCCGAGCTGACGCGAAGAAACAACGAGGTGCGCTCCGCTCTGGACAAGCTGAGGCAGATTGACGGCTTCAAGACTAGGTTTTTCGCCAATCTCAGTCATGAATTGCGAACGCCACTAACTTTAATATTGGGGCCCGTGAGTCAACTGCTTCAAGGCGCCGGAGAGTGGCCGGATCGGGATCAACAGCGGCTTCAGACGATAAAGCGAAATGCGCACTCGCTCCTTCAACAGGTTAACAATTTGCTGGACCTGGCCAGAATTGATGCTGGCGAAATGCCTCTGGGGTATGTGTGCGCCGATGTGGCAGCTCTCGTTCGCGGGGTGGCCGGTGGATTCATGGAAGCCGCCGAAGAGCGAGGCATCAATCTCATCTTGCCGCAGCGCGAAGAGCTTTACGTCGATATTGACCGCTCAAAATTCGCTCGCGTGATCACGAACCTTATAGCTAACGCGTTCAAATTCACCCCGAATGGGGGACGTATTCGCTGTTCAATCGAACGCCTCGAAAACGAGCGCTTTCTGGTCAGTATTCAGGATAACGGGACCGGCGTGCCGGATAAACTCAAGAGGGTCATCTTCGACCGCTTTGCCCAAGGGGCAAATGAACTCTCGGACAAGGGCAGCGGCCTCGGTCTGAATATCGTCAAGGAGTTCGTCGAACTCCACCACGGCACGATTACTGTTCTTGATGCACCTGACCGTGGTGCGATCTTTCAGATCGAGATGCCAGTACGTGCGCCGGAAGGCGCGTTTGTCAGGACTGACGATATCCGAACTGGTCTGGTACCAGAAATCGAACGCATTACGTATCAAACACCCTTCTCATTGACGACACAGCACAGCGCAGGAAAACCGCGCATCCTGGTAATCGAGGATTACTCGGATTTGCGCCAGTTCCTATTTGACGTTCTGTCCGATGACTACCACGTGATTCTTGCGGAGAACGGTGCTATAGGGTTGTCGATTGCGCTCAATTACCCCCCTGACCTCATCATTACCGACCTGATGATGCCTGAACTGGATGGAGAAAAGTTCATACGGGAAATGCGCCAACGTGGCGGGTCGAATGTTCCAATTCTTGTCCTTTCGGCTCGTGCTGACGAAGCATCGCGAGAAACCCTTCTGGACCAGTTTGTCCAGGATTACATGACGAAACCCTTTTCACCCCATGAACTGCGCGCTCGTGTAAGGAATCTGATTACGGTCAAGCGGACTGTCGACATCCTCCAGAAAGAGCTGAATTCCCAAGCTTCGGATATCAATGAATTGACCAGCAGCCTGATTGTCAGCCACAAGTCGCTACAGGAAGGGCTCTTCGCACTACAGATCTCCGAGCGAAGGTGGCAAGGGTTCTATGAAAACACCGCGGTTGGAATAGCCCTCGCAGACGCCGAAGGCAGTATCATGAGAGCCAACCCGGCGTTGCAGCGGATGCTGGGATTTTCACCGGAGGAAATTGTCGGGATTTCGCTGATCGAATTGACTGAAGCCTCGGAGCGAGAGTCGACGAGACGCAATGTCGGCGATCTGCTTGAGGGACGCCACGACAGCTACCAACTACAAAAACGCTATGAGCGAAAAGATGGTGGTTACCTCTGGGCGAATGTCAGTGCATCGATAATTCCCTTGGTGGACAACGAAGGGCCACGCGTTGCCGTCCTAGTCCAGGACGTCACTGCGCAACTAGAAGCCGAGGACGCACTTGCCAAGGCGCAGGCTGATCTCGCCCAGGTTTCGAAAGTGACCACCATGGGAGAATTAGTGGCGTCGATCGCGCATGAAGTCAATCAACCCCTCTCTGCCATCGTCACCAATAGCCATGCCGCAATTCGCTGGATGGAACGGGAACAACCGGACTATCAGGAAGTCGTCGCTGCCCTCGGCCGAGTTCATCGCGACGCCGTACACGCCGCCGGCGTCATCGCCAGAATTCGGGATTTCCTGAAGAAACGAGGCCGCAATCATGTCACCGTCGATCTTCACGGCATGGTGGACTGTCTGGTTCAGATGATTCACCGGCGACTGACGGAAGCAAAAGTGGCAGTCCGCATCGAGATTTCCGAGCAGCTACCACTAGTCAAAGCCGATCAGGTTCAGTTACAACAAGTAGTACTGAACCTGCTGGTGAATTCCATCGATGCGCTGTTCACACAACGACGCAAGGATGCTGAAATTGCGCTGACCGTTTGCCAGCGGAGCGACAAGGATATCCTTTTCACGGTCAGCGACAACGGACCAGGCATTCCGCCAGATAAGCAGCCTATGATCTTCGAAGCGTTTTTTTCCTCGAAATCCGACGGACTGGGAATGGGGCTGGCCATTAGCAAGACAATCGTCGAGAGCCATGGTGGGAGTTTGTGGCTAGCATCCTCGAATCCGGACGGTACGTGCTTTGCCTTCACAATTCCAGTTGAAAACCAATGACTCAGAACCCCACCTTTCCGGCCGTCGTATATGTCATCGACGATGACGCGTCAGTGCGTGAATCGTTGAGTAGCCTGATGCGTGCCGAAGGACTGGCGGTCGAGGTTTTCAATGGTCCGCAAGCGTTTCTTGAAAAGACCGACCTCAAGGATTTTGCCTGCATCGTGCTCGACGTCTGCATGCCGGGTATGGACGGACTGACATTGCAGGAACGCTTGAACGAACGAGGGATCAGCATTCCCATTGTTTTCATTACCGGTCATGGCGACGTTCCGGAGGCTGTCAGGGCCATGAAGGCAGGCGCCACGGATTTCCTGAGAAAGCCATTTGAGGATTTCGAACTCCTTCAGGCAATTTCGTTGGCATTGTCCCGCGTTGAAAATAACTATTATGACAAACTCGAATTGGCCGAGCTCAACGAGCGCTATTGCAACCTGACGCCGAGGGAGAGGGAGATCATCCTGCAGGTTGCCAAAGGAAAGCAGAACAAGGTTATCGCTCTCGACCTGGGAGTTTCAGAAAGCACTGTAAAAGTTCACCGCCATAACGTAATGGTCAAGATGAAATTGCGGTCAGTTCCTGAATTGACGCTTGTGATGCGTCGCTTGGGCAAATTCTAGCTAAATCACTTATCTGTTTACGGAGGAGGCATCATGGCAGAGAAGCATCTGGTTGGTGGTTGTGCATGCGGAGCTGTCCGCTACGAATGTGATGGCGAGCCGGTATTGGCAGCACACTGCCATTGTCGGGATTGTCAGCGTTCGAGCGGCGCAGCGATGGCCACAGTTTTCGCCGTGCCCAAAGCAGCGTTTCATCTGTCTCAGGGAGAGCCCGCGCGCTATCAGTACACCGGGGATAGTGGCCAGGCAGTGTTTCGGCATTTCTGTCCGATTTGCGGCTCACCACTCTTTACCGAAGTTGTAGTCATGCCCGATCTCCAATTCATCCGTGCCGCAAGTTTGGAGAATCCGTCGCTCGTTACACCGACAATGCATATCTATTGCGACAGCGCCCAGCCTTGGGGACTGTCAATGGAATCGCTTCCGCATTTTGGTCGAATGCCTGGCTAACTAGCTTTTCTATTTCAACCAGGCCGCAAAATTTCTAGTCTCTGAGCCTAGGTTTTCTGAAACAGGGAATTATCCGTACCTTCCGGGCTCTCACGCGGCCCCTTGAGGATGCCCGCCTTTCAATGCCTGGCTCCGTTGCTCAAACTCTTCGCGCAACTCTCTACGCATCCTGGCTGCGTCGAAACGCCGCTGCTCCTCCTCGGAGGCTGGCATTAGGGCAGGAATCAGACAGGGTTTTCCATCGTCATCTACTGCGACCATGGTAAAAAAACAACTATTTGCATGCCGCACTACCTGACTGCGAATGTTTTCTGCAACGACTTTAATACCAACCTCCATGGATGTTCGACCTGTGTAATTTACGGAGGCGAGAAAGGTAACCATCTCGCCGACATGGATAGGCTGGCGAAACATGACCTGATCAACGGACAATGTCACCACGTACTTTCCAGCATAACGGCTTGCACAAGCGTAGGCGACCTGATCCAGGAGTTTCAATACAATTCCCCCATGCACGTTGCCTGAGAAATTAGCCATGTCCGGTGTCATCAGCACGGTCATGGTCATCTGCCGAGCAGGCTGACCAGACGCTGGAAATTGGGTATTCATGAAATTGAACTCCAAAGAATTGTTGATAGCGTGCAACGACCTCCATCATTCAGCACGCGTCGAAAAGGCGCCACTTTTCCTTCTGAAACAAAAAAAAGGGGGCAATTACGCCCCCCGCAATTGAGAGAGCCCGCACTATGGCGAACTCTCTCGTGAAACACCCACTGTTAGGTGGGTGATCAGAGGAGATTAATCGCCACCCCGCAAATTTTGCACCTGGAACAGACTTGGGGGGTTCTTGGCTGGATCAACCTGGCCCTTGAACTGTCCGGTGGTACAGTGCTTTGACTGAAGGTCAATCATGGAGAACGCATCGTCAATACCGATGCCTGCACCCTTGTTGATTGGCAGGTGATGATCTGCATGGGATTTGCCAACCATGAAGACCTTCCACAGCTCTCCCTTGCGGTCATAAATTTCATTCGCGCCATTCAAATTGCCCAACTGAACGTCCATGTAGAAAACCCGCTTGCTGACCGGATGGTTCGGGTTAACTGGTTCAGCTTCGAGCACATATACTTTGCGCAACTGCCAGGTACCGTCGTGGAAACAGGCACCCTGCCCACCAAAATTCACGTACTTGAATCCATCTGCTTCTACTGGCATGTCAGTGGCCAACTTCAGCTCGTTGTGATTCCACATTGGCAGCAGAATGTTTCTGGTTCCCTTATAGGTCCACTTCATGTCGGCGACACGGCCGTTATACCCTTCGAAGTCTTCGATCATGAGGTCGGAGCCGAGGAACGAGTCCGTTGCTTGACCTTGGGCCAGACGGCGCACACGGCGCTGAAAGCCAAGGTACAAGTAGGCATCGTCAAGTTTGCTGTCATCGGAAAAACGTTGAATGAGCAGTTGGGTATTTTTCAGATCCTGCGGCTCATATGCTTTTGTATAGATTGCACGGAAAATCCCGGATGGATTCGGTGTGATTTCCGGAATTGGCGCATCTTTCGTACGGTGCATAAAGTTCAGGAAGTGAAAATCCCACTTGATGGTCTTTTCAACCTGACCGCTCTGCATATTCCGGTATTTCCAGTAAAAAGGCGAAATGATTGCACCGTCGCCCCAGTTCACGCCATATCGGTAATTCCACGCGAGCTTTTCGCCGGCACGAGGATCCTTGAGATCCGGCTCTTCCGGGAAAGGACGACCGGAAACATAACCCGTCAGGTTATCGCCAGGCTTGGCCCCAAGTTTGGCTTTACCCAAGTTGGCTTTGGTGGCATCGATGTATCCCTTTGAAATCGTAAATTGAGTCGTTGGCGCAACCTTGATTTCAAACAGACCATCTTTGACCAGCTTATGTACGCCGGCACCCAACACGTCCTTGAACTGATCGACGTTACCCTTGTTGATCACGGTTCCTGCCGTCAACCCCGGAAACGTAGGCATTCCGGTCTTGTACGGATTGAATGAGTTCTCCACGTCCGCTTCGGTCGCGGCAAACGCAGTCGTTGCGACGCACGACGCCAATAGCGGCAACATCACAAATAGATGCTTTTTCATTTCATGTCTCCTTAATTACTCTTAGAAGGTGTAGCTCAACTTGAAGAGGATGTCGTTTTGATTGAATGCGGTCCCGATCGGGCCGGCACGGAAGCGACCCAGCGGCTCAAGTCCGCCTAGACCATAGGACTGACCGACCTGCTGGTTCGGGCTGTAGTTCGTAAATGGCGCGTAGGGGTTACAAGAACGACAATCGTCAAACGAGTATCTGTCCACCGCCCCCTGGAACTTCCAGTTCGCGCCGAAAGACAGCTTCAGATTGTTCGAGTAATTCCATTCGATCATGGGTGCCACTGCAGTTGCCCGTGCGTTAAAGTCGTGGGCAAAGATGATTTGCGGACTTACCGTTCCATTTCTCAGGAAGCCCTTGATCAACAAAGTGCCAATGTAGCTATCCTCCCAGTCCGGCATCCCGACGGTACCGAGTGGCGCCTGATAGAGTTCGTGATCGAATATGTGCTGATAGAAGAGCTGAGCGGAAATCAACGTTGCCGACGACTCACTTATCATTGGAATGAAAGTGGGCCGATCGATACCGATTACTGCCCTGAAGACATTGTTCTTCGAATACAGATTGGACTTGGCTGTATTTGAAAACTCTTCCCCGTTCGTAAATGCGCCTTCAAGTCGTACAGCTGCACCGGCATCGGGCACCTGGAAATCCATCGATCCACCCAGCAGGTTGACGCGCGGGAAATACATGTCGAAGGCAATCAGATTACTAACAGGAATACCTGCATATGGAGGCGTCGTATTGCCGTTACCACCGGTGAACGGGTTCACGGTACCGTTCCCGTTGATTGAATGGAGCGACGGCAACTGCGATCGATAGGTCAGCGCGTTCATCGAGAACGACAACCCATCTTTCGTAACACCCTCAAACTTGAAACCTAGCTGGGTGTTCTGCAACTGCCAGTCAGGAAGATTGACATTTCTAATACCAATCTGATGCGGGCCGAAGTCAGTTGCGACCGTGCCGTAACCAGCAAAGTTAGCTACGGTTCCCCCGTTGTCCCAAAGATTTGCCATACCCCGGAAGAAGCAACCGGCGTCCAGAATCACATTGGGTGAACCGCACTGGCCAAGATTGTTCGGACGGAACTGGTCAAAATTCCACACCACCTGGATGTTGCGATCCTGCATCGAATCGCTCGCGCCCATGCGGTACTCTGCCTGCGCAATCCACTGGGGGATACGAATATCGGAAAGCTCGTCGTAAATATTGTTGCGCGAGTAATCCACCGGATTGATTACATCCAGAACACGGAATAGGTCTGTCCTTCCCCAAACCACTTGTTGGCGGCCAACCTTAACGAACAGATCGTTGCCATCAGAAAGCTTGAAGGTCTTCTTGACATAAAGCTCGCGAAGCCAGTCCTGATACTTGTTGAATTCGGGCGATGCCAGCTCGCTTTGTTTGAGGTTTCCGTAACCACCGAAATCCCTACATCCACGACTATCCGCATCGCAAGGCCTAACCGGCACCCCGAATTCAACGCCCCCGTTTGTAGTCGAATGCCAGCCTTGACCCAACACTTGCATGCCTTCGTTCGGATTCATCGCAAGGTTGAAACCAAAAGCATTGGTGGGTGGTAACCCCAGGCCTTGAGCGATCGCGTTGTTGACACCGCCGCCCTGAGGAACTTCTGGCAAGTTCAGTGGTGTTCCTGCAGTTGTCGGTGCGGGAGGAAGCATCGGACCGGCACTGTTCTGCAGAAGGATCGGACCACCGGCGCTCTTGCCGTAGTTACCGCTGTTCATCTGGTACACGCCATCCCACGAACCACGCAGAATGCCATGAAGCCCCCAGCCGTCACCCAACTGCTTATCCGCTTCAATCAGTACAGTATTGTTAAACTTCGACAACCCGGTGAACTGCCGCCTGGCGGTATGGTTTTGATAGGTGACATCAACTTGCCACGGAGAGGATTCTTCACCCATCGATGGTAGCTCTTGAGCTGACGCCTGACCGCCGATCGAGCCCCAGATTGCAAGCCCCATCAGAATTGGCCACTTATTGTGGAATTTCTTTATCTCATACATGGAATCGTCCCCTCCAATATGTTTATGACAATAGATTTGCTGTTCCCCGGTGGTCTCCAGGTTGTTGTTGGTTAATCGTTCTCGAGAATCCCGTCTTCGTCGTAGTGAACCGCAGTAACAAACTTGGGCTTGAAGACAACGCACCACGACGGCACGATCAGGACGGCTGCGATCGCATTGACGATCAGCATGAAAGACAGAAGAATTGCCGCGTCAGACTGGAATCGCAGGTCAGACATGAATATCCACATGACCACCCCGGCGATCAGCGTTGCCGCCGTAAAACTGACTGCGGAACCGGTCGTCGCGACGGCCTCGACAACTGCTAGCTTGATGTCGTGCAGCTTTGCAAACTCCTCGCGGATCCGGTCCATGAAATAGACTGCGTAGTCGATGCCGACCCCGACACCGACGGCAATAACCGGCACGGTATTCACATTGATGCCGATATTCATGGCGCCCATATAGGCGTATGTCATCAGTGTCGAGAACAGCATCGGCAGGATCATCAGCCAGCCGGCATGGATCGAACTGTAGTAGAGCATCACGATGACGAAGGCCAGAATCATGACCGCCGGAATGATGATCATATGGTCGGTGTGCAAGGCCTGATTCCCAGCCGCAGTCACGCCAATGATGCCGCCACCCAATTCAATGTGCAGGCCGGGCACGTCCTTCTCGATCTGCTTGATGCCCTCTTCAGCCAGGGCCACCACGCGATTGATCGTGTCCGCCTGGTGGTCCTTGTAATAGAAGACCATGTCGGCTTCGTTCTCATCCGGCGTAACAAATTCCTTCAGTGCCCCTGGAATCGGGCTGGACGCCATATAGGCGAACATCAGGCCGCCGATTTCGTCACTTGTATCCGGCAATTGCATCCAGCGAGGATCGTCGTTGTGCGTCAGCTTGTTTACGATCCTGACTACACCAGGAAGCGCCTTGGTCCCACCCAATTGCGGATCGGAAAGCATATGGGCCTGAAAACGCTCGATGGCCGCCATAACTTCCGGACGCTTGATTCCCCCCTTGTCATCGGTACGGGCCACGACATGCAATTCCTCGGAACCGGGGAAGCGGGTGTTGATCGCCTTGGTCGATATGTTGTAATCGTGATCGCGGTGTAGCAGCGGCGAACCCGGCTCGGATTCACCCAGTTGAACCTTGCCAACCATGTAGGCGCCACCAACAGCACCAATCAGCGTCAGGATTAGAATCGAGCGCGCTCCACCGTCCGTGCCACCAGTCAGCGACATGGCTTTGCCAAGGAAATTTCGCATCCACTCGTTGGAGTTCTCGTGCTTTTTCGGGGCCGGCAGTACCGTCAGGGCCAGCGGCACCATGAAATGGACGGTGAAGATCACGGAGAATCCCCAGAAGCCTGCGGCAATGCCGAGCTTATGGTTGAACGGCGCAGCACCGAGTACCAGTACTGCAATTCCGATCGCATCGACGATGATGGCCAGTGATCCAGGGCGGAACAGCGCATCGAGCGCGTTGCGTGCTGCCTTCTTGCCATCATGGACGATGGCTAGCTCTTCGTAATAACGTACAACCAGCTGGACACCATGCGAGGTAGCCCGGGCCGCGATCAAAAAAGGAATTGGCAGTGAAAGTGGCTCAAGGTTGATACCCATCACAGCCATGAACCCAAGCCCCCAAATCGAGGATAGAGCGATGCCGAGCAGGGGCAGAGCAATGCCGTAAAGGCGTCGAAAGTAGAGGATGAGCAGCACAGCCAGCAAGGCCAGGGTATACGCCATGATCTCGACGATCTGGTTCAGATAGGTATAGACCCAGCCGGTGAGTACCGGATTGCCCGTTACATAAATCTGGTGCCCCGGTTTGCTCAGCGTCTTGCGTACCTCCTGCAATGCCGCGAAAGTAGCCGGATAGTCGATATCGCCTTCGTTCAATTGGGCTTTGATCAGCGCCGCCTTCATGTCGGGCGAGACAACTAGACCGTAAATCGTCGGGTTGGCGATAACGTCATTCTTCAAGCGCTCGAGTTCGGCTACGGTACGCGTTGGCTTGAGTGGGTCGTAATAGGACTCGGATGCGAAGCCACCCTGATCATCGAGGAAAACCTTGCGCGCCGTACGGTGCGTCAGGCTGTTAACCAGGTTGTGGTTAACGCCCGGCAGGTTGTCGATACCAAGCGTGGCCTCATGGATCAATTTCAGCGTGTCGTCATTGAAAATCGTGCCCTGCTCCACCTCGATCGACATGACGATCATGTTGGCGCCGCCAAAATTTTCCTTCAGGCGGTTGTAGACCTTGATGTAGCCGTGGTTCTGCGGCAGCAGATCGGAGAAGTCGGTGAAGATACGCAGCTTGGGCAGCGCGATACCGAACAGGATCGTCACGGCCAGAATCAGCGACAGGACGATCTTCGGGTTACGGAATATCCACTCCTCGCCGGTATGCAGGCGATGCGTAATGGAATGGCGGAGTTTGCTAACCATTTTCTTATCTGCTCCCGGTTCTATTTGTTGTTGGCCGTGCCAACAGTACGCAGCAGGCCGCCGGGACCGCCGATGACGATCGCCGCCTGGCCTGGGAGTGAAGCACCCCCGCCGAGGAACATCGGCAGCGGGTCGGGATAAGGCACGTTGCGCCAGCTATCCCCTTCCAGACGCGCGACAACGCCACCGTTGCCAACCGCCAAAGGGGCGCCGTCATGCATGAACAGGCGATTCAGCGATGCCTGCGTGGCGTTGACCTGCTTCTGCCAAGTCTGGCCGCCGTCGCGGGTATGCAGCATCTGACCGGCAATGCCGCTCACCCAGCCTTCGCGCGCATCGCGGAACAGCGCCGCGTAAGGATAGAAGTCGCCCGGAATCTTCGGCCCCTTCTTCCAGGTAGCACCGCCATCATCCGAAGTCACGGTAATGCCGAACTCGCCAAGAGCCACGGCCTGCTTGTCGCTGACAAATTGAATGGTAGTGATCTGGGTGTCTTCGCCGAGATCGGTCACCTGCCAGCTCTTACCCTTGTCGGCGCTACCGGCGATCACCGCATTGGTGCCGGCCACCCACCAGCCGCCCTGCGGGCTGCAGGTCACGGCCAGCGGCGTACGCGGCTGCTCGAGTTTGACTGACTGCCAGTTCTGGCCATCGGCATCCGCCGACCACACCCTGTGGTAATGGTCGATGGCGATAAAAGTCTTGTCGGCACAGACGGCAATATCGACCAGCGAAGTCTGACCAAGCGACTGACGTTTCCAGGTCGCGCCCTTATCGGACGAAATCAGCGCAACACCGCTCTGCGTCCCGACAACAACGACCTGGCCATTGGTGGCAATCGCCTGGCTGATGTCGTAGCGCTTCACCGAACGCTCACGCTCGGCTGCGATACCCGACATGTCCGGCGCCTGCGTGCAAGCCGTCAGCAGCGAGCCAGCGACCGCAACAACCGGCACCAATATTCCAGTGGCAGAAATCCGCCCCATAAAAACCTCCTCCAAGCTGAGCGCCCCGCTTGCGGCACGCCCCTGATTTGCTTCGTTCTCTGCTTTTTCCTTGAGTCGTATGGCTATCCGGAAACGCAAAAAATCTCGATATTTTGTTTTGCTAACTATGGCCGAGCATTGGCAATACCGTCCAATACTATTTATCTCCAGACTCAATACCTTTTAGGCATTGAACAAGAAACATCATTCGGGTCGGGTCTTTCGCCCCTGCCCGCGTTTGCTGACTACCTGCCGAGATCCTTGGCGGTCTTCCCGCCAATGCCCCACTGCGCCTTGGGCACGTCGTGGATCCACACCCGGGTGTTTTCCAGCGGCGCGCCCAGCGCTTCGGACATTGCGGCACTGACTTTCTCGATCAGCAGCTTCTTCTGCTCATCGGTACGTCCTTCAATCAGGTAGATTTGTGCGAATGGCATGGGAACCCTCTTAGGCAAATTTGACGCTTACGCTACCCAGCGACTGGATGCGCAGATTGACGTGATCGCCAGCAGCGACCGAAATCGCTTCGGTGACGCCACCGGACAGGATCATCGTGCCGGCCGGAATTTCCTCGCCGCGGGCGCCAAGGTGGTTGGCCAACATTGCGACAGCCGCAGCCGGATGACCGAGCACGGCGGCGCCGGCGCCGATCGATACAACCTGCCCGTTCTTCTCCATCACGACGCCCAGCGTGCGCAGGTCAAGGTCGGCAATCGGCACCGCCATACCACCCAGCACGTAGCGGGACGACGAGCAGTTGTCGGCGATGACGCTTTTCAGGTCGAACTTGAAATCACGGTAGCGCGAGTCGATCACCTCGATACCGGCCATCACGAAATCAGTCGCGGCGAGCACCGCGCCGACGTGGCAACCCGGCCCCTTGAGCGCCTTCTTCAGCACAAAAACGATTTCCGGCTCGACCTTCGGGTGGATCAGTTCCTTGATCTTCACCTCGCCACCGTCAGCAACCGTGAAGTAGTCGACCAGGAAACCGAAGCACGGCGTTTCAACCCCCATCTGCTTCATCTTGGCGTGCGAGGTCAGGCCGCACTTCAGGCCGACAACGCGGTTACCGCGTGCCAGCTTGCGGCGCAGGATTTCATTCTGGATGGCGTAGGCATCATCCCAATCCATCTCCGGATGGGCATCGGTAATCTTGACGACGTCGTGCGCCTGCAGCTCGGCGTTTTCGAGCAACTCAGCCAGTTCGGCAATGGTTTTCTGATTCAGCTTCATGCGATCAACCCCCGTTCGCGTGCCATCGTGATGGCCGTGTCTTCAATCATGTCCTCCTGCCCGCCGACCATGCCGCGACGGCCCAGTTCGACCAGAATTTCGCGTGCCGGCACGCCGTACTTGGCAGAAGCGCGCTTGGCGAAAAGCAGGAAGGAACCATAGACGCCGGCATAGCCAAGCGTCAGCGCATCGCGGTCGATACGGATCGGGAAATCCATGATCGGCACGACCAGGTCTTCGGCAACGTCGGTAATCTTGGCGACATCGACACCGGTCTCGATCCCCATCAGGGAACACACGGCGATCAGCACTTCCATCGGCGTGTTACCAGCCCCTGCCCCCAGACCTGCGGCGGCCGCATCGATGCGGTTGGCACCGACTTCGATGGCGGCGATGGAGTTGGCGACGCCCATGGCCAGGTTGTGGTGGCCGTGGAAGCCGAGTTCGGTTTCCGGCTTCAGCGCTGCACGGACAGCACTCAGGCGGGCCTTGACCGTTTCCGGCAGCAGGTGACCGGCCGAGTCCGTGACGTAGATACAGTTGGCGCCGTAGGACTCCATCAATTTGGCCTGAGTGACCAGACCTTCCGGACTGTTCATGTGGGCCATCATCAGGAAGCCGACCGTGTCCATGTCCAGCTTGCGGGCCATGGTGATGTGCTGTTCGGAGACATCAGCCTCGGTACAGTGAGTTGCGACGCGAATGGTATTCACACCCAGTTCGCGGGCCATCTTCAGGTGATCGACGGTGCCGATGCCGGGCAACAGCAGGGCCGACACTTTGGCCTGCTTCATCTTCGGGATCACGGCACCGAGGTATTCCTCATCGGTATGGGCCGGGAAGCCGTAGTTGACCGAAGAACCGCCCAGACCATCGCCGTGGGTGACTTCGATCAGCGGGATGCCGGCGGCGTCGAGGCCGGTGGCGATGCTGACCATTTGCTCGAGGGTCATCAGGTGACGCTTGGGGTGCATGCCGTCACGCAGGGTCATGTCGTGGACGGTGATTTTCTTGCCTTTTAGTGTCATCTCTTTTTCTCCTTAGGCTTTCACCGGTTCGAGGGTAAGCGTGCCCTTGATCATTTCTTCGGCGAACATTTCAGCGGTGCGGGCACCGGCGGCGGTCATGATGTCAAGGTTGCCGGCGTAGGTCGGCAGGAAGTCGCCGAGGCCGGTGACTTCCATGTATACAGAGACGCGATTGCCATCGAATACGGGGCCATTAACCAGGCGGTAACCGGGCACGTACTTCTGGACTTCCTTGATCATGGCGTGGATTGATTCGATGATCTTGGCCTGGTCTGGCGCTGTTTCGGTCAGGCAATGGATGGTGTCGCGCATGACGAGCGGCGGCTCGGCTGGGTTGATGATAATGATGGCCTTGCCCTTCTTGGCACCGCCAACCTTCTCGACGGCACCGGCGGTGGTGCGGGTGAATTCGTCGATGTTCTTGCGGGTACCGGGACCGGCGGACTTGGAAGAAACAGTGGCGACGATTTCGCCGTAGGCAACCGGCTGCACACGGGAGACGGCGGCGACCATCGGGATGGTGGCCTGGCCACCACAGGTGACCATGTTGACGTTCATTTCGCGCTTGCCGACGTGCTCCTTGAGGTTGACCGGCGGCACGCAGTAGGGGCCGATGGCGGCAGGCGTCAGGTCGATCATCAGGACGCCCAGCGCGTTGAGCTTGCGGCTGTTCTCGGCATGGACGTAGGCCGAAGTGGCGTCGAAGGCGATCTGGACGTTGTCTTCGAGAACGTGCGGCAGGAAGCCATCGACGCCGGTAGCACAGGTTTTCAGGCCCATGTCGGCGGCACGCTTGAGGCCTTCGGATTCGGGGTCGATGCCGATCATCCACACGGGGTCGAGGAAGGGGCTGCGCTTGAGCTTGTACAGTAGGTCGGTGCCGATGTTGCCCGGACCGATCAGGGCGCATTTGATTTTTGTCATCGAATTTCATCCTTCTGATTGGTGTTGTGTTTGCCGATTTGCCAGCCCGATTGGCCCAGCAAGTGGCTTGCGGTTTCCTGTGGCTCCGCCTCGAGCGCGGTAGCCAGCGAATCGTTCCAGCGATTGAAGAATCCGAACAAGGCGATCACGCCAAGTATTTCGACGATCTGACCCTCGCTCCAGTGCTGGCGCATACGAGCAAAAAGGGCGTCGTCGACAGCGTTCGGAACACTGGCAGCGGCAAAGGCAAAATCCATCGCCACCCGCTCGGCCTCGGAGAAGAGCGGATGCGAGGCGTATTCGGCGATCACGGCGAGTTTTTCTTCCGAGACGCCATGACGCAGTGCGCTGGTGGCGGTGTGCGCCCGGCAATACATGCAACCGGCAGCCATGCTGGCGACATGGCCGATCAGGCGCTTGGTCCCGAGATCGACTTCGCCCTTCGGGTCATAGACCCCCTTGCTCAGGGCGATCAGCCCTTTCGCCAGGGAAGGACGCCGGGCCATGGTCAACAGACTGTTCGGCACAAAGCCCAGTGTTCTCTCGAAGAACGCGAATTCTTCGGCAAGCTCGGGCGAGGCGTCTCTCGGTAGCGGTTCAAGGTAGGCCATGGTGTCGTCCTTTCCTGCGTTCTCAGCAAATCGTCGAAACGATGCCGCCTTCGACGCGCAGCGCGGCACCCGTCGTCGCAGACGCACGTGCGCTGCACACGTAGGCGACCAGCGCCGCGACTTCGGCGGGATCAATCATTCGCTTGAGGATGGAAGTGGGCCTGCCTTCGGCGAAGAAGCGGCGCTCCATTTCGTCGAGGCTGATGCCGGATTCGGCGGCCAGCTTGCCGAAAAATTCGCCGACACCTTCCGAACGGGTCGGACCGGGCAGCACGGCGTTGACCGTGACGCCGGTGCCGGCGCAGCTTTGCGCCAGCCCCCGGGATACCGCGAGCTGGGCCGATTTGGTCATGCCGTAATGGACCATCTCGCCCGGCGTGTTGATGCCGGATTCACTGGAGATAAAGACGATTCGACCCCAGTTGGCGTCTTTCATCGCCGGCATGTAGTGACGAGCGAGTCGGACACCGCTCATCACGTTGGTGTCGAAGAAACGTTGCCACTGGCTGTCCGGAATCGACTCGAAGGGCACCGGGTCGAAAATGCCGAGGTTGTTCACCAGGATGTCGGCCTGAGGACAGGCGTCAAACAGGATCTGGCAACCATCCGCTGTGGAGAGATCCGCCGCCACGCCCCGTACCTCCGCACCGGCCACCAGCGAACACAGGCGTGCAACAGCCGCATCGACATTTTTCTGGCTCCGGCCATTGACCACGACCCGGGCGCCTTCGCGTGCGAGCTCGGTGGCAATCGCAAAACCAATGCCTGCGGTCGACCCGGAAACAAGGGCAGTTTTGGAATGTATCTGGAAGTCCATTTCGGGATCTGGCTTAGACGAAACGCACCGAGCAACCGCCGATACCGCCGACCGTGACACGCAGGCTGTCGCCGGCCTTGACCGGGAACAGCGGCGCCAGCGAACCGGACAGGATGACCTCGCCGGCCTTGAGCGGGATACCCAGCTTGCCCAGCGTATTGGCCAGCCAGGCCACCGCGTTGATCGGTGAGCCAAGGGCAGCCGCACCAGCGCCGGTGCCGATGATCTCGCCGTTCTTTTCGACCACCATGCCGCACATGGTCAGGTCGAGGCACTTCGGATCGACCAAGCGGTCGCCGAGCACGAACACGCCGCACGAGGCGTTGTCGGCTACGGTGTCCTGGATCTTGATCTTCCAGTTTTCGATACGCGAATCGACAATCTCGAAGCAGGCCATCACGCCTTCGGTGGCAGCCAGCACGTCGGCGTTGGTGACGCCCGGGCCCATCAGGTCCTTCTTCAGCACGAAGGCGATTTCACCTTCAGCCTTCGGTTGGATCAGGGTGTCCATCGGAATCGATTCACCCTCGTTGTACACCATGCCGTCCAGCAGGTAGCCGAAGTCTGGCTGATAGACGCCGAGCATATCCATGACCACCTTGCTGGTGACACCGATCTTCTTGCCGATGATCTTCTCGCCATTGGCCAGGCGGCGCGACAGCATCTGCTGCTGGATGTGATAGGCATCCTCGATGCTGATATCGAAGCCGCGCGAGGTCAGCGGGCTGACTGTCTTGCGGTTCGACAGCGCTTCGTAGAGCTCGTCGCCCAGTTGGAGAATTTGTGCTTTTTCCATCGTGTATTTCCTCTGTTCAATCAGCCAGGAAGTGGCTGACGAGATGGTTGAAATCGACGTTGTGTTCGATCTGCACCCAATGGCCGCAGCGACCGAAGACATGCAGTTGGGAATCCTCGATCCAGCGATTCAGGGTCAGCGAATTGCTCAGCGGAATGACCTTGTCGTCGCGCCCGTGGATGACCAGCGTCTTGTTCCTGATCGCCCGGATGTCAGCCTCGGCGCTGGCCATGGCATCGACCCAGCGCTGGCGAGGAGCCGGGAACATGGCCGAGAACGACTCCTGGAAACCGGGGCGAATGCTGGCCTGATAGCGCAGCTCGGCCAGTTCGTCGGTGACCAGGCTGCGGTCGTAGGCAAAGATGTCGAGCAGGCCGCGCATGGCCGGCAGCGAGGGCGCGTAACCCCAAACTGCATCAAGCTCAGCGGTAATCGGGAAGGGCACGCCGACGCTGCCCATCAACACCAACCGGCGCACGCGCTGCGGATGACGGATGGCCAAGGCCAGCGCAATGGCACCGCCGAAGGAATTGCCGATCAGGTCGGTTTGCTCAATCCCCAAGGCGTCCAGCAGGCCGATGGCATGATCGACCCAACCCTCGGTACTGTACTGAATTCCGGCCGGACGCTCGGTGTAGCCGAAGCCAACCATGTCCGGCGCGATGGCACGGCAGGTCTTGGCCAGTTCGGGCAACACCAGCCGCCAGTTGGCCCATGCCGTTACCCCCGGCCCGGAACCGTGGATGAGCAGCACCGGTGTGCCGCTACCGACATCGTGGTAGTTGGTCTCGATGCCACCCGCCACAATGCGGCGGCCGATTTCGGGGGAGCTTGCAGACACGGGGATCGCCTTACAGCTTGATGCAGACGTTCTTGAGTTCGGTGTAGAACTCGAGGGAATGCACGCCACCTTCGCGGCCGATACCGGACTGCTTGGCACCGCCGAACGGCGTGCGTAAATCGCGCAGGAACCAGCTGTTGACCCAGACCAGACCGACTTCCATCTGCGCCGCGACGCGGTGGGCGCGGTTGATGTTCTGCGTGAACACCGAGGCGGCCAGACCGTAGGTCGTGTTGTTGGCGCGCGTGATGACTTCGTCTTCGCTGTCGAACGGCATGATCGTCGTGCACGGCCCGAAGATTTCCTCACGAACGACCGTGGCGCTGTCGTCGAGGCCGATCCAGATGGTCGGCTGCACCCACGCACCATTCGCCAGTTCGCCCGGCATGTTGGGGATACCGCCGCCGGTAACTACCGTGGCGCCTTCGTCTACTGCTTTCTTGTAGTAGGACAGCACCTTGTCACGGTGTTCCTGGCTGACCAGCGGCCCCATGTTGGTGGCCGGGTCGCTCGGCACACCCAGCTTGAGCTTCTCGGCACCGGCCTTCAGGCGGGCGACGAATTCGTCGAAGATCGGACGCTCGACATAGACGCGCTCGGTGCCCAGGCAGACCTGGCCGCAGTTGGCAAAGCAGGAACGCAACGTGGCTTCGATGGCGACATCCATGTCGCAGTCGGCAAAAACGATGCCTGGGTTCTTGCCGCCCATTTCGAGCGATACCGGACGCGAGCCATGCGCGGCCACCTTGTTGATAATTTCACCGGTCCGGGTTTCGCCGGTGAAGGTGATGGCGTTGACCCCCTGGTTGGTGGTCAGGAATTCGCCGGCGGAATTTGGTCCGAAGCCATGCACGACGTTGTAGACACCTTTGGGCACGCCGCAGGCGTTCATCACTTCGCCCAGCAGGGTGGCGGTGGACGGGGTTTCTTCCGATGGCTTGACGACCACAGCATTGCCGCACGCCAACGCCGGGCCAACTTTCCAGGTCATCAGCAGCAACGGCAGGTTCCATGGACAAACCACGCCAACGACGCCAACCGGGCGGCGGATGGCGTAATTCAAGGCACCCTTGCCATCCGGCGTGGCCATTTCGAAAAACTCGGTCGGCGCATTCTTGATGACGTCGGCGAAGATTTTGAAGTTGGCCGCACCGCGGGGGATGTCTATGTGCGATGCAAGGCTCTTCGGCTTGCCAGTATCGGCACACTCGGCTTCGAGGAATTCGTCGAAGCGTCGGGTAATCTCGTCGGCCACCTTGCTCAGGATGTCGGTGCGCTCGACCACGGTCATCTTGCCCCACGGGCCTTTCAACGCGTCGTGTGCGGCCTGGACGGCAGCATCGACTTCGGCCTTGCCGGCCTCGTGCACCATGCCGATCAGCGAGTTATCGAGCGGCGTGCGCTTTTCGAACTGCTTGGCGGTGGCGACAAACTCGCCATTAATAAAATTCAGGATCTGTTTCATTCTGTCCTCTAAGGTTTTTTGTTGTCAGGCTAATCCAATGGCTGCCAGGCCCGCCTTTGCGCACTCTTCGTCTTCGGATTCCGAGGCGCCGGAAACACCGATACCGCCAATCCACTCGTCGCCTTCGCCGGGCATCGGCAGACCGCCGCCGAAAACTATCAGGCGGGGCTGATTGGAGAAGCCGAATTTCATCCCGTCGTCGTGCCCGATCGCGCCCATCCAGGCCTTGGTCGGAAAACCGAAGCTGGCCGAGGTGTAGGCCTTGTCGATGGCGATGTCGATCGAGTGGATGTAGGCCCCCGGCTGGCGCAGGAAGGCCATCAGATTTCCACCACGATCGACCACCGCGACGTTGATCCGCCAGCCCCTGGCGGCGGCATGAGCCACTGCCGCCGCACAAGCGGCCGAAGCCGCCTCGGCGGTAATGCCAGGAATGCTGGCGGCAACCTGCATCAGGTCACCACCGTCAGGAAGCGATCGTTCAGCTTGCGGTCGTGATAGAAAACAGCCGCGCCAACTTCATCCATCGTCCACTTGGTCGGCTTCTGATCTGGGTAGGCGTAGTTGCCACCGCAGAAAGTCTCGAAACGGTTGCCGTTGGGGTCGAAGGCGTAGATCGTGGTACCGCGGGTCACGCCGTGACGGGTCGGGCCGATGTCAATGGAGACACGGTTCATCGACATGATGTCGGCGGCGCGCAGTACCTGCTCCCAGGTTTCAAGCAGGAAGGAAACGTGGTGCAGCTTGCCCGGTTCCGGATGGCGCACGAAAGCGATGTCGTGTGCCTTGGTCGAGCACGACAGCCAGATGGCCAGATCCTGGCTGTCGTCGAGTGCGATGTGCTCGACCAGGAAGAAGCCAAGAACGTCCTGGAAGATGGCTTGGGCCTTCTCGATGTCCGGACCATACAGCAGGCAGTGGTCGAGGCGGATCGGTGCGATGCCTTTTTCGGCATTGGCGCACCAGGCTTCCGGATTAAGCTCGCCCATATCGTTGCCGATGGCAGTCTTCTGCGCATACAGCTCGATATCGTGGCCGGTCGGCAGCGTGAAACGCACACGCTCGCCGGTTTCCAGCAATTCGCCGGCCGGGATGCGGCGGGTCGCGACGCCGTAGGCGTTCAGATCCTTTTCCAGCTTGGCCAGCGTCGCATCGCTATCGACCTTGAAGGCGAAGAAGTCGATGCCGGCGGTATCGGCCTGGCGCAGGATCACGCTGTTGTGATCGCGCTCTTCCCAGGTCTTGAAATAAACACGGCCCTGGGCATCGCGACCGGTTTCGATCAAGCCCAGCACCTTCGAATAGAAATCAACGCTTTCTTCGATGTCGAGTACCCGCATCTGAGCGTGTCCGGGACGAAGTACGCCTGTCATTGCCATTTGTCTGCTCCTCTTTTTTGGATGTGGTGATCACATGAAATTCATGCAATCGATTTAATTAAACGATATTTACAACCAATCTCGAAGTCAATACTTTTTCTCGAGATTTTTAAATTCATTCGAAAACAGCCCTTATCGAGTTAGAATTTCAAGAAATGCTCCTGCCAATACGCCAAACATCATGAACATCAGCGCTAACGCCGAAAGCGTTCCCAGCCAACCGAAGACTCTGGTCGAATCGGCCTACCGCGCCTTGCGGCGGGATATCACCGAAGGCCGCCTGGCGCCCGGCGAAAAGCTTCGTGTCGAACACCTCAAGGACAACTATGGCGTCGGTGCCGGCACCCTGCGCGAAGCCCTTTCCCTGCTCATCTCCGATGCGCTGGTGGTCAGTCAAGGGCAGCGCGGCTTTCGGGTCGCTCCTGTCTCGCTCGATGACTTCGAGGACATCACCAGGACCCGCGTCATGCTCGAGTGCGATGCCCTGCGCCAGTCGATCACCATGGGCGACGATGCCTGGGAAGCCAATCTGCTGGCCGCCTTCCACCTTCTCACCAAGGCCGAAGAAAAACGTATCGGCAGCGACGATCGGGAGGAGTGGGAAGAGCGCAACCGCGTGTTCCACGAGGCGCTGATTTCTGCCTGCCCTTCTCGCTGGCTCAAACACTTTCTCTCCATCCTCTATCAACAGGCGGAACGCTATCGCCGCCTTGCGCTCTACCTGAAGCCGATTCCGCGCGACATTCACGACGAACATGAGGCACTGCTGCGCGCCGCAATTGCTCGTGATGCCGACAAGGCCACGGCGATCCTCGCCGAACACATCCAACTGACCTTCCGGTGTTGGCGCGTATTGAATAGGACCCAAATGGTTTGAGTAGTGCGCGTTGAAAATTACCCAGGGTGACTAACCTTCCTGCTCGATTGTTGAGCAGGGCAAAGGAGATGAT
>Ga0209507_1000271_pt1 | contig 64060 bp, 68 predicted proteins | sample AD_UKC028_MetaG_FD_184414 | JGI IMG/M metagenome (GOLD analysis project Ga0209507, IMG submission 184414) | Active sludge microbial communities of municipal wastewater-treating anaerobic digesters from USA - AD_UKC028_MetaG (SPAdes) (version 2) | ecosystem: Engineered > Bioreactor > Anaerobic >...
TTACTTGATCGATCCGGGAAAACCCGCTCAAAACGGACGGGTCGAGCGGTCCCACCGCTCAGACCAAGAGCGGCTGTATGACCGGATAGATCTGAAGACCATCACCGTGAGCGAATTGAGATCCAGGGTGAAAACTTGGAACGCATGCTACAATAATTTGGAGCATTGCGCTCTTAACGGACTCACTCCCAATGAGGCGTTGAGAGTGCAAAATGTGTTTGCCTAAAACAATTTTTCCGCTTAACGGCCAAGGCTGCCTCCCGGCTTGGCTCAAAATTTACCCCGTTGCCGGACCAGTTTCCGGATCGTTCTTTTTTTTGTTTTTCAATTTCTTATAAGCGCGCTGTATGATCAACACCGTAAAAAGCGTTAAAATTATGTATACGAGCGGCGAAGAATGTTTGGAAACCACGATATACCGGTTTTCCTTGGACTTATCGGAACCTATTTTTAGAACGTTCAGTTCCCCTTCGATCCTTTTGAATGCCTGGTTTTGGTAATCAAGGATAGTGATGGTCAGAGGATACACCCCGCTGTCGGGCGGCACGATAGTGGCCTGGTAAGCGGTTTTAGACGGATTGGCTCTTAGAATGAAAGAAAAAGACTTTCCGTCTTTCTCGAGCGTAACCATTATGGTTTTCAAAACTTCCGGAACTTTATCGTAAGGAATGGACACGGTAAATGTTTTGGTCCGGTCCAGTTCAACGGATTCGTTTTCAAGATCCAGCAATTCCCCGTCCTGAATAAAATCAAAATCATCCAGATTTATTCTCTTTACGCCTCTGGGCGGATCAACAACCAGTATCTCGGGCGGGTTGATCGGCGGCGCGCCCCTGATCTGAGTCGCGGCCGCGGCCACCGCGCCTGACGCGGAATTACCCAATTTATCATAGGCGAAAGCGGCATAGTAATAAGTTTTACCGCTCTCAAGCCCTTTATCAACATAATTTTCTCCGCCGCCGTCATAGACCGGCACCCCCGATTCACGATCCGCCGGATAAAACTGGTCGCTCCTTAAAATCAAAACGCCCGAAAAATCCAAATCCGTCGGGTTCACCCAATTCAATTCGATCTGGTTTTCGAAGCCTGTAGCCGTAAAATAGGATACGTTAGCCGGCGGCGTCATATCCAGTATAATGCTGTCGGAAACTACTTTCGAATTAACGCCGCTTAAAGTTTTAAACCGCGCGTAAACCGTCCTTTCCCCGTCTTGAGGCAAAAGCGTCCATTGCCTGTGATCCGAGTACGGCTCCCAAACCGATCCGTAAAAATCGGGCCAGTTGCTGATTTGAGTTTGGAAAGCGTTACCGACATCAAAAGCCAAATCCACTTTGGAGGTGCTAGTTTCAGCATCTCCGCCGTTGATAATAATTGGATTTGGCCTTAAGGCAACGCTTTCAAAATAAGTCGGGGTGCTGAACCTTGGCGTCGGAACCGATTCCGGAAGAACAAGCGCCTTGATCCTAACGTTCCGATCGATCGTTTGCGCCACAAGAGTTTGGCACAAAAACTGTGATATCACAGCTAAAACAACTGTAAGAATTAAATTACGTTTCGTCATTGGCGCTGATTTCAGCTGCTTTTATCCTTTTGGTCCATCTTCCCCATCACCTGCTTGATGATCCAGCGGTTATAGCTCTTGACGGCCAGCACGAGAACGGCCACCAAGGCCGCCGAACCCAGAACGACAACGAGGATCAAGTGCCAGGGAAAAACCCAGAATACCGCTTCCGCTTTCTCCTTCTTGCCTTGCGATCCATAACCAAGGTCCAAGACCGCTTTATAGCGGCCTAAAGCGAAATTATCCATCTCGGCGCGCAACTTGCCAAAAAACCCCGTTCCCGGCTCCTGGTATAGGCCTCGCGTCCAGCTTGCTTCGAAATGGCGGCTGGTTCTGGGCAAAATATTCTTGCCGCCGCTGATCTGGTCTTTGTTAACATCCGCCTTGCCGGACTTCTGGCCCAGCAGGTTCGTGATCGCCACCTCGCCTTGGGGCTTCAAATGAACATTGCCGGAATTCTCAAACGTCAAAGTGAAACCAACCGGCAAATGATCATAAAACGGCTTGGGATCTTTTAATTTAAACTCAACCAGCCTGCCTTCTTCCAAAATGTCGCCTGAAACCCTTAACAAAATCAATGCCCCGATCTTCTCCGACAAGCCGACTCCCGAACCACCCGAGCCGTCCGGCAGGCCTGATCCAAAAAAAATACTGGCGTAATGCCCGCCCGGATCGGCAAAACCAGGAACGTTGATCACGAAAGGAATTTCTTTCGTTTCCTGGGGCGCGATAGCGATCGGCCCTTTTTCGATCTCTATCCATTTCGACAAGTCTTCCTCTCCTTCTTTTAATTCATAAAATTTAGGCACGCCTTCTTCGTCTTCGGCAGCCGTAAAATTTGAAGCCGAACTGTAAAGCACCAATTCCTTGTCAGTTTCGTTAAAAAGCTTTACCATCGCCTCGGCTCTTTGTCCGGGGTTGGCGGCAAGCTCAAAACGCGGCGGACTTATGGTCAGTGCCAAAGAATGTTCCGCCCAGATCATCCCCCCCAGGATTAAAGTTGCCAATGCGGCTGTTTTCATTTTTTTTAGGATTGGTAATCCATGGTTAGAACGTTCCGGTCGAAATAAGCGTTACCGTATGCGAGTAAGCGCCGGCCAAAACAGCGGAAGTGATCGAAGCTTTGTGGGTTACGGTAACCGCCTGGGCGCTGATGGGCCCGCTAGTGTCAGCGGCGATAGTTTGGGCCGTACCGGTTATCGCCCGCTCATCGGTAAACGACCGGTCCGTGCCAGTGAGCCCGATACCGTACTCCGTGGCTCCGGCCGTTACCGTACCGTCGGCCACGTCGGTGATCGAACTTGAACCGTCGCGCAAATCTCCATCCTCAATGATCGTGGTGGCGTAACCGTCTTCGGAATTGGTCGTGGTTGTTACGTTGTAGTTGCAGCTTGCCACCGAACTGCTGGTTAAGACGCCCAAGGCGCAGGTATTGGAGCTCAAAACAAAAGTAAAGGTCGGATTGACCGTGGCTGTAACCACAACCTGGTCGTCGGCGATAATGGAAACCGCCGCGCCGCCCGAATCCCCGTTGGTTCCGCCGATGGCGATATACAGATCGTTTTGGGACAGTTTGTTGGTAACCCGGTTGGTACCGCCCGCCGCCGTGCCGTACTCGATGGTAACCACCGCGCCGGCGCCGCTGGCGGTGTATCCCGTGCAAGCCTGGAAAGTGACGATTCCGGTCGTATCATCAATGCCTACGCCAATGTTGTCAGTGCCGTTAGTACAGGATGGAGCCCCTACCCCCACTGAATAAATAGTCCTTTCGGTTCCGTCGTTAAAATCGAAATCCGCGATCGCCGAAGCCGCTCCCGCGACCGTAAAACCGGCAGCGGAATCTTCGTTAAAATCAATTGTGATAGTTTCGCCCGCCGCGAAAGTATTGGATGCCGACAGGTTGAACACGATCGTATGCGAAGAAGTTTCCGCGGTCTTGACCCGGGTCATGGTATCTTTTTCGTTTTCCAATTCTCCGGCGAAAGCAACGTTCGCCGGCAAAATCAATGCAACCAGCGCCAATATGGTAATTAAGGCCGCAGACTTAACCAGCATTCTACTCTTTTTTTTGATCATTCTCATTTTAATGTTTATTTTAGGCAGCATTTATTAAATTACAAATGGCTGCGCATTAACTAAATTTCTTTATTTTAAATTCCTGACCTTTTTATTATTTTTTTAAATTTTATTTAAGATTCTGCCAGCCGTATTAACGCGGCATGGTTAGAACGTTCCGGTCGAAATAAGCGTTACCGTATGCGAGTAAGCGCCGGCCAAAACAGCGGAAGTGATCGAAGCTTTGTGGGTTACGGTAACCGCCTGGGCGCTGATGGGCCCGCTAGTGTCAGCGGCGATAGTTTGGGCCGTACCGGTTATCGCCCGCTCATCGGTAAACGACCGGTCCGTGCCAGTGAGCCCGATACCGTACTCCGTGGCTCCGGCCGTTACCGTACCGTCGGCCACGTCGGTGATCGAACTTGAACCGTCGCGCAAATCTCCATCCTCAATGATCGTGGTGGCGTAACCGTCTTCGGAATTGGTCGTGGTTGTTACGTTGTAGTTGCAGCTTGCCACCGAACTGCTGGTTAAGACGCCCAAGGCGCAGGTATTGGAGCTCAAAACAAAAGTAAAGGTCGGATTGACCGTGGCTGTAACCACAACCTGGTCGTCGGCGATAATGGAAACCGCCGCGCCGCCCGAATCCCCGTTGGTTCCGCCGATGGCGATATACAGATCGTTTTGGGACAGTTTGTTGGTAACCCGGTTGGTACCGCCCGCCGCCGTGCCGTACTCGATGGTAACCACCGCGCCGGCGCCGCTGGCGGTGTATCCCGTGCAAGCCTGGAAAGTGACGATTCCGGTCGTATCATCAATGCCTACGCCAATGTTGTCAGTGCCGTTAGTACAGGATGGAGCCCCTACCCCCACTGAATAAATAGTCCTTTCGGTTCCGTCGTTAAAATCGAAATCCGCGATCGCCGAAGCCGCTCCCGCGACCGTAAAACCGGCAGCGGAATCTTCGTTAAAATCAATTGTGATAGTTTCGCCCGCCGCGAAAGTATTGGATGCCGACAGGTTGAACACGATCGTATGCGAAGAAGTTTCCGCGGTCTTGACCCGGGTCATGGTATCTTTTTCGTTTTCCAATTCTCCGGCGAAAGCAACGTTCGCCGGCAAAAGCAGGGAAACCAAAGCCATGATTGTAACAACCGCCGCTGATCTTAACACTACTTTTTTAATTTTTTGCGTGCTCATTTTTTTATGTTGAATTCTTTATATCGAACTTTTTATGTCGAACTTTTTTTCTAAAATCAGAATTCTTTTTTTAATGAAAGATGTCTGCCGATACTAGTATCGGTTTATTGCATTAATCATTATGGCATTTTTAAATAAAAATATAAACATGCCCATTGTTGTTTTTTCCACAGTTTTTTTATTCATTATACCCCGGAGCCTCGCTAAACGCCAAAAAAATTAAAATTGCGCGGTCGCGATCAGCGTTAAATTCGTATAATAATCTCCGGCAACCGTACTGCTGTCAATGTTGGCCATATAAGAAATGGTAAAGGTCGTGGAATCAGTATATGTGTCGCAACTGGCGATCGTATCGCCGGACGCGAACGTAAATTCATCTTCGGTATTGTATGAGACGGCCGCTTGCCCCGCTCCGCCGGAAGGATCGGCCCCGACATTCGGAACAGCGTTGTCCACCAAGTTTATCCCGAATTGCTCGTTGCCCGGCGAAGACGCGGCCGGCGGATCAATGGCATCGATATCCGCCAAACCGGAGTTTGAAGCCAGGGTATTGCCGTTAACAGATACGGCATACCCGTCAATGGCATTAGTGGATACCGAAAAGGTTGTAATATCGGTGGAAACGGCAACCGTGCTTAACGTGCCCAGATCGGCCGTATTGTCATGTACCGCAAAAGTGATCGCCGGCAGATAGTCTCCGGGCGTTTGGTAACCCGCGAATAAATGATAAGTGCCGCTTTGCGAGAAACCGGTTGCGCCTTCGCCGATCGTATCCTCGGTCCGGTAGCTTTCCGAAAGCTCCGGCACCCCGCCGATGTTGATGGAATCGGTCGGAATTCTGTAGCTCTCGCTGCTCATTGCGAAGATTATGACAGGCCACAGCGCCGCGGCTGCCGATAAAGCCGACAGGATTTTTTTGCTTTTGTTATTCATTATCCTTAACCGGAACAAATATATAAATATACTCTTCGCCTTTATTTTCCCGAAATATCGGCACGATTATTCCGGTATTCTCGCCGGTCGGGTTCATCTCTACTTCGTCGGAAAATGATCTCTCCAGATCGGTCATCATTTTTTCGGTTTTTCCCGACCTGGGAATAATAACCGTGCCTCTTTTAACCGACGGCTTCCCGTCTTTGTCGGTAAACCCGAACTCCTTCCGGAAATCACTGAATCTGGAAGAGGTATAATCGGAAATTTCCTCCTCGAGAGCATCCACGCTTTTTTCAAAAACTACGTCTTCCACTTCCGGAGATTCGGTAACAACGTAAACTTCGGTCCGGCCATAGATCAGATAGCGGAAGAAATCCCGCAAATCTTTGGTTGCCAAATAAAACGCGTCCGAGGCTTCGGTCAAAACATTGTTGGTGCTAAAAATCGCTCCCCGCCACATCGAATTAGCCATAGCGCCGGCCGCTTCCGCCACGGACACCGAAGCCGCTAACTGGGACGTGTCCAAGGAGCGAGTTTGCGATTTTAAATACGGTAATGAATCTTGGCGTCCTATCTTTAACAATCCCCGTCCGTATTCTTGGGCCGATTGCTGCGAGTTTGCCAAAAGCAAGCCGGACATTAAAAGGCCGGCTAATAACGCATAGGACACCATTGATGATTCGGACATTAAAATAGCCATTCGCCGGGAAATCGGCGCCCGCCGCGAACTTTTTTCCCACGCCCGCTGACAGCCTGAAAAAGCCAGCGATGACCGGCGGTAAGCTTCGATCCTTCGCCTTAATTGTTCCGATTGCTCCTGCCAGTCGCTTGATCTTTTGGCATAATCTTGGATCCAGCATTTCTTGGTCAGCCAATCCTGGCCCAGCTTGACCGCCCTTAATTTGTTTTCGTAAATAAGCGCGGCCAAGTCTTCGGGCGCGTAACCTGTTTCAAGGCCGGCTTGTTTCAAATCCAGGTATTGGTTAAAATCATCGTTTAAGCCAAAACCAAAACCGATAACGGCCCCTTTTTTTATCAAGTGTTTCGGGGTTGCCTTCTTCTTTTTTTTGGTTGGCATTTTGTCTTTTTGCCTTTTTTTATTTTCTTACATCCCCGCGATGGTGTCAAGAAAATCGGCGAAAAAATACAAAGGCCCAAACCCGTTTGAGAGACTCTGTTAAAAAATCAAGATTTTTAAACCTTGCAAACAAAAAAAAAGGATGTTATATCCTTTCTTTCAATGCTTGTCGTGTCCGAATTTTTTAGCGCGGAGGGCAGCGCGCTTGACCTCTAAATTGTCCAATAGCGCCGCATTGACCGCGAATTGTTCGTTTGCGGCCAGCGGCCTTCCCAGCAGCCAAAGGGCTATCTCGTCCTGGTATTGGGGCGCCCAAAGTTTAGGCACCAGCAGGATCAAGCTCTGGCGCACCTTGTCGGATGGATCGTATTCCGCCAAAAGCTCCTTAGCCCAATCTTTACAATGGTTATTTAAAGACAAAGCTATGGCCAAATATACGTTATCGTCAGTCGGGCTTAGCGCTACCATCCTTTTTATCCACGCAAACTCGTCGGCCTCCTTTTGGTCAAAGTGCAATTCTAGGCGGGATTTTAGCATGGCGGCAACCTGGCCGTCATTCACCTTGGCCTGGAATTTGTCAACCGCCCAAAAAACATTTTCCGGATGCCAGCCTTTGGTTGCGGCAATCTCGACATAACGGCTTAGCTCATACGGCGACAAAGTCCGGGCTAAAGCATCTGTAAGTTGCCGTATCCTGCTGATTTCCTCCTTTTTCAGCAGAAAACTCACAAAACCGTCTATTTCCGCGCAGTTTCCGCAAAGTTTGCCGTATTTCAATACAGCGTCAAAAACCTCTTTGATATCAAGGCCGCATTCGCGCTTGGCAATATCTATCGCTTTTCGCAACAGTTCAAGATTTCTTGTATCAGTCATCTTCCGATCTCCAACACTGTTTTTTCTAAAAGAACTGGCCTCAAACTAACACTAAATTAATAAATGTCAAATAGTGTAAAGCCTTTTGTAAACAAAAAAAACGCTGGCGGCGCAATTTATTGTTTTGAAACAGAACCCGCTAAATGATTTTTCAAAAGCTTTTTGATCGATTGTCGGCCCCAACCGCTTTTAAGATATTCTTCCCTCGCCTTTGCGTCATCGATATTCAAAAACGCTTCATAAAAAATTAAAACAAATGGCTTTTTAAATTTCGTGTATTTGGATTTGCCGTTATTGTGTTCATCCAATCTTCGCTTCAAATCATTTGTGTACCCAATGTAAAAACTACCGTCACTTAAACTTTGCAATAAATACACATAATACATATTTCCAAACCGTAGGTGGCGGCGAACGTACGTCCCGCAAAGCGGGTCTACGTTCTAGCCGCGTAAGAACGTACAATTTTTAGTAAAAAATTTACGATACCGTAGGTGGCGGCGAACGTACGTCCCGCAAAGCGGGTCTACGTTCTAGCCGCGTAAGAACGTACAATTTTTAGTAAAAAATTTACGATACCGTAGGTGGCGGCGAACGTACGTCCCGCAAAGCGGGTCTACGTTCTAGCCGCGTAAGAACGTACAATTTTTAGTAAAAAATTTACGTTCTGTACGCGGCCCCAACCGGAGTCGGACCGGTGTTCTTTGGTTGAGAACCAAATGTCCTAACCGCTAGACGATGGGGCCGAAAAAACGCTATGGCTATGCCAGCAACGCTGTTTTAAGTTTGGCTAAAATCTCCTCCATTCCCCGGCCGCTAATCAGGATCAAATCTTGCGTTCCGGTTTTATTGGCCAGTTCCGCGACTACGCCGTCCATTGTAGCAAATCCCCGGATTTTTTCCAGATGCCCGCTTTTAGCCGGTGTCGTATCCAAGCCATTGATGATAAAGATCGAATCAAGCGACGAAAAGATCTCCTCGCTTATGAGCGATGATTCTTTGGCTCCGAAATCCTTTCCCAAGATGGCGATTTTTTTTCGGAAACCCCGGATCTTCCCTAAAATTTCCAGCGCGGCAAGATCGGAAGAGCAGTTTTTCGATTTGGTATTATCCAGAACGAATGTCCCGTTGACGCCGTTTACGAAATTCATTCTGCCGGGAGCCGAACGGTAATCCTTCAACGCCTGGGTGGTCTCAATAAGGTTCAGCCCAAAAACTCTGCCCGCCGCCATCCCGGCCAGCGCCGAAAGCACCTGCTCTTCTCCAAACGCTCGGCCCAGCCACACCGGTATGGTATTTCCTTTGACATTGACCTTAAAATTCAATTCTTTGGCAATGCGGACATCCGACGCGCGAAATTCGGCTTCCGGCAGAAAACCGTATCCGGATTTGTTTTCCGCCGGTATCTGGCCCAGCGCTTTTTTTAGATCCGCCTGATCGGAATTGTAAATTATTTTTGGAACCAAATTCTTTTGGCTAAAAAGCGATTCCAGGAAATTGTTTAAAATATCCGGCGGGCAACTTCCGTCGTTTGAACGCGTAATCACGATAACAGGCAAGCTTGAATGTTTCGCCAGGAATACGGCTTCTTTGAAATCCTCTTTGGCCGATATGTCTTTTTCAACAATAACCGTTTCCTGGCTTGCGACGATCAATGGCCATGGCTTTTGGATCTTTTTGGCTTTTCCGTGTTTGGAAAGCACCAAAAAAACCGCTTCCGCGGCCGTCGCTCGCTCATCGCCGATAACTATGACGGTTTTTGGTTTTTTCAGTTGGTAAAATATTTTGGGAAAAATCCGATCCATTTTGATTCGATTAATTCAATTTAATTGGAACTGGAGCCGCTGACCGCGGTTTGGTTCCAACTCGCGCCAGCCTGTCCGTTATGCTGGCTGGCGTCAAAATCCGGCGGCACTTGGTATAAATAAAGAATCTGCCTCGACAATTCATGGAAGATCGGGAGCGCCGAATATTCGGCTGTTTTAGCTTGAGGCGCGTTAAGCTTGATCAAAACCAAAAACTGCGGATCATAGGCCGGGAAAAAACCGATAAAGCTTTGCATGGTCTGGTCCGAATAACCTTTTCTATCGATTCCGTAAAAACCCCAAGTAAGCTGGGCCGTTCCGGTCTTGCCGGCGATATAATAACCGGGGATACTGGCCTTTTTGCTATACCCGTTCTCGATCACGCTAACCAGCATTTTTTTTATGGTATCGGATGTTTCGCTTGAGATCACCTGGCGCCGTTTTGACGGATCGGCTGGGGCGTGCTCGTTTTTCACAACGCTCGGCCGGACAAGCCATCCGCCGTTTGCCAGAGCGCAATAGCCGCGCATCAATTGCATAGATGTAATCTGAATGCCCTGTCCGAACGCGGCAGTAGCGTAATTGATATCGTAGCCCTTTTTAAATTCTTTGTTGGAAGAATAGGTTTCACCGATATCGATCCCGGTCGGCTCGAAAAAACCGAAAGCCTCCAAATATTTCATGAACGCCTCATTGCCCAACTGGTTTTTGGCGAAAACCGAACCGGTATTGATGGATTTCTCCAAAACCTGGGTCATTGTCTGTTCTCCATAAGAACGTTCCCCGTAATTAAGCACCTTATAACCTCCGATGATTACAATGCCGTTGTCGATATACTTCGTATCCGGAGTAACTTTTCCCTCGTTCAGGGCCGAGGACATAGTGAACGGCTTAAAGACCGATCCGGGTTCGAACAGCTCCTGGCAGGAATCATTGTTGAACAGTTTTACGGTTTCGGGTTTGTTCGCGAACTCTTTGTAATTATTGGGATCGAAATTCGGAGTTTTGGCCATCGCCAGAACTTCTCCGTTGCGGGGATCCATCACAACCGCTTCCGCATCTTGGGTCCGCAGGTCTCTTTGGGCTGACGCGATGAGCTGTTCGGCGCTGTACTGGATATTGTAATCAAGGTTCAGCGTCAGGTCTTTGCCCTGCGACAACTCTTCGTCGTAGTATTCCTCGATCCCGTACTGCCCCTGGCTTCCTTCGCGCATAAAGCCCACCACTTGGGCGGCTAAGAATCCTTGGGGATAGAAACGTTCTTTCCGCTCCCTCAAATAGATGCCGTCGAGATTGGCTTCCTTTATCCCTTTGATCTCGTCGTCGCTAAGCCGCTCTTTCAAAGAAGAATATAGGGTTTCCTTTTCAAGACGCGTCAAAACATCCTTCTCGTCGAGGCTTAGAATAGCGGCCAGTTTTTTGGCCGTCGAAGGAACGTCCCGGACATTGGGAGGCGAAGCGTAAGCGAAAGTGAAATTTTTGTTGATGGCCAGCGGCTCTCCGCCTCTGAAAAAAATCTCCCCCCGTTCCACGGCAGGCTCCTGGGAAAATTCCTGAAGGCCCTGCGCCCAAGCCTTATAATGCTCTCCCTTCACTATTTGAATGTAATACAAACGGCAAATGATCCCCAGATTAGCCAGGATCAAACATGCAAGCACAAAATTAAACCGGCCTGTTTTAGCCTTATTGGCAAATTCACGCATACCAAATCTTGCTTAAATTTCCGCGCCGGCGCCCTTGCGTCATCTTTTGGCAAGCTGTTCTTCCGGAGCTTTGATATATTTGATCTGTTCAACTTCGACTTTCTCGAAACTGGCCGCTTGCTCTATTACATTCTTGTTGAAATTTTCCAAAGAATTCTTCGTGGAAAGCTTAACTTCAAGATCGTCGGAATCAGCCGTCAAAGCCGCCGATTGCAATTCATAGTCGCGCAAAACGGAATTCTGGTGGATATAATCGTTTAACTGCAGAATAGCTCCCCCTAAAAGGCAGAAAATGCTCGCCATGGACATTATCCAAAACGTTTTTTGGTTCTTCTTTATTTTTATTTTGCGGCGGCGGCTCATTGTTTCTTTTATGTTATTGCCTAAGCTTACTAAGCCTCGGGTTTCATTATTGCCCGCAATTTGGCGGACCTTGACCTTGGGTTTGAATTTATTTCTTCTTGCTGCGGCGATATTGGTTTCTTTGTGAGAATAATGGCGCCCTCGCTTGCCTTCAATTCCCGAAAACGGTTTTTCACGATCCTGTCTTCCAGCGAATGGAAAGATATCACAACCAAGCGGCCCCCGGGAGACAGGATCCCGTACGCTGAAGGCAGCGCCGTCTCCAAATTTTCCAGTTCATGGTTGACCGCGATCCTTAATGCCTGGAACGTCCTCGTGGCAAAATGCGGCCGGCGGTCGTGATATCTGGTTGGAACGCCTTTTTTCACCGCCTCTACCAGCTCCAGAGTCGTTGTAATCGGTTTTCTGGCGCGATCCACCACGATCTTTCTGGAAATGGAACGCGCGAATTTCTCTTCTCCCCATTCCCTCAAAATCCGCTCCAGATCTTTTTGCGGCAAACGGTTAACCAGCCCGCTGGCGCTTTCCGGAACGCCGGTATCGTAACGCATATCCAGATATTCATCTTTGGAAAAACCAAAGCCCCGGCCGCTCTCCTCAAAATGCCAAGACGATAATCCGATATCCAGCAACACGCCGTTAACCGGCTTGAAATCGAGCTTTTCGGCGATTTCTCTGATCCGCGAATAATTCCCGTTGGCGACGATCAATCTTTGCGGCTTTAGGTCAGGGTGTTGGGCGCAGAACCTGTTTAAACTTTCTTTATCCCAGTCGATTCCCAATACCTGGCCGCTGGGACCGGTCAGATCCAAGATTGAAAAAGCGTGTCCACCCTGGCCTAAAGTGCAATCGATGAAATTCTCGCCGGGTTTCGGCTTCAAATACTCGATAACTTCTTTTGGAAGAACTGATTTATGCACAGTCAAACTCCAATTTTCAAATTCAAATTTACAATGAATTTACAATGCATCAATGATTCAAACAAAACCATATTTACACTTCGCTTTGAATATTGGGCCATTGGCACATTCATTGGAATTTGAAAATTGATAATTGAAAATTATTTTCAAACTCCCATCTCATTCAAACGTTCGGCGATATCTCCGGCTTCCTTTTCGGTTTTTTCCTTGTAGCCGGACCAGGTATCCTCGTCCCAGATCTCGATGCGGTTGTACAATCCGGCGACGATCACTTTCTTTTTTAATTGAGCGTAGTCTTTAAGATAATCGGGAACGAGAATGCGCCCCAAATTGTCAAAATTCACTTCCATGGCGCCCGACAGCATTATCCTTGAAAAACCCCGGGCATCCGCGCGGGAAAGCGGAAGTTCGCTAAGTTTCTTGGCCAGCTTCGCCCATTCCTCGTTGGAATATAAAAACAGGCAATTGTCCAAACCCCTGGTGATAACGCCGCCTTCTTCCAACAGCTTCCTAAACTTCGGCGGGATGGCCAAGCGTTTTTTTTCGTCTATTGAATATGAATATTCCCCGATGAACATCGAAAGTTTCCGGCTTTACACGTTTCCATACTAAATTCCAACCTTTTCCACTTTTCCCCACCCATTATCACTTTATATCACCAAGATAGTACCGTCAATTTTTTAACGTTCGGTTTTTTTGAAGCGAAATATCGGGTTTTTCCACAAGTAATTCACAGGGCTCGCCGAAACATCCGCCGTCTTTAGCCGGATATTGAAAAAGAAAATCATACACTTTGCCCCACTGGCCGGTTTTTCAAGCTGGGTTTTCAACCAAAAAAAATGCCGGTTTTGTTAGGGTGCTCAAAACAAAAAAACGGCATTTCTGCCGCCAAAAATTTTAATCAATTTGCAGGCCCCGGTAAGTCCGTATCGGGCTAGGCCAGCCTGGTCTTTTCTTTTTGCTTGGCTTTGAAATGTTTGTTGATCAGGCCCAGCAATTCGGCCGGCGTGTGGTTTGCCTTGATCAGATACTTGTCCGGCCAAATGCGGTTTTTTTGCAAGTCTTTTTCGAAATCCGGATTTTCATAGTTTGTCAAGACAAAAATTGGAATTTTACGCAAAGCTACATCCTTTTTTACCTGTTCTAAAATCGACGATCCTCCCGATCCCGGCCGCATCAGATCCATCAAAATCAGGTCGGGGCGCAACGAAGCTCCGTGCTTGATCAAAAAGAGCTCTTCAGCCATCTCCTCGCGGGTTTGGGCAATCTCAACGTCAAAATCGGTCTTTTGAAAGATTTCGCGATACACGTCTATCGCTGCCGGGTCGTTTTCGACTAAAATGATTTTTTTCATTTCGTCTTTTTGCTTTTTGGCAATCTCGGCGTTTCTACTATATATTTATCAAATTGCGGTACGTTTTGCAAAATAACGGCGCTAAAAGCAACGGATTATTTTTCGATCCGGGCAAATCTCTCGCGGCCGAACTGGTCACGAAATATCTTCCAGGAAGAATATTTTTCTTTTTTTAAAACGCTTTCGATCGGTACAACTTGGGCGGCGTCAAATTCCAGGTATATTATCCCCTTTTCTGTCAAATGATTTTTTGCTCCTGCCAGGAATTCCTCGATCGCCTCCATCCCGTTCTTTCCCGAAAACAGCGCCAAATGAGGTTCATGCTCCAAAACCGACGGCTGGACCTCGCCGATCCGGTTGTAATCGACATAGGGCGGATTAGCCAGGATAACATCGTAAAGCGCGGCCGGCGGCAGATCCTTAAACATGTCGGAACGGTAAACGCGATATCTTTTTTGGCCGAACTTGTTGATCTTAAGATTCTTTTTTATTTGTTTCACCGCCCGCGGATCAGCTTCACAAAAATCAACCGCGCTGTTCTTGATATTTTTTAAAACCGCTATCCCCACGCAGCCCGAACCGGAAAACATATCAAGCGCGGCTAAAAAGGGATGGCCTTTAAGCTCCCTGACTGCCAATTCCGTCCAGTATTCGGTCTCCGGGCGCGGAATGAAAACCCGGTACGACAGGTCGATAAAGCAGCCTAAAAAATCAACGCTTCCCTTTTTGTATTCTTTTGGCAGTTCGCTTTTTGCCTGCTTCTTTTTTTCCATAAATTACGATTTTCGCGTGAAAATCCTGGTAAAGCTTGAAATCCTTCTCCAAATAGTCTTCAAAGCAATTTTTTAAAAAAAGGTAGGTCTTTTTATCGACCGCGGCCGGTTTTTCTTTTTTGGGAAACGCGGAATCGGGCCAAACCTCGCATGCCAGGCGGCGCGTGTACTCGTCGACCAAGAAAGTCGGCTTATCCAAAGCATAAAGAAGAATGCTGTCGGCCGTCTCAAAACCCACCCCCTTGACCGCAAGCAAACTCTGCCTTAACAGTACCAGGTCATGGCCCATCATCGCTGGAACTCCTCCGTAATTTTTAACCACGCAGGCGGCCAGTTTTTTTAAGCAGCGGGATTTGGCGCGGTAATACCCGGCCGGCTTGATGGCCTCCGCCAATATCTTTTCATCCAAAACCGCGATCTCGTTTAGGCCGCAAAAACCGCGGATTTTAAGCGCGGCGATGGCCGATTCGACGTTCGCCCAATTTGTTTGCTGGGTTAAAACCGAGCCGATGATCACTTCTTCGCGATCGCGCTCGTTCTTGTCCTTCCGGCACCATAACATCCACTGGCGGTCGTTCACTCTGCCATTTGCGTTTATCCTTTGAGCCAAATCGATGAATCCCTGTATTTTTTGTTCTTTTTGCGTCACAAGACCGGGAAGTCCGTTGATTTATTGCGATAGAGGAACGGACGGATTATTTATTTTAAAAAATCGAGTGATTACATTCTAGATAAATTTTTCCTCTCTGGCAAGAATGAAATAATTTTTAAACTGACCTTTAAACAGCTTTCCGATACCGGCTCTCCGCCGTTCGATAAGTTTGCCGGTAAAAATGCAAAGAGGCGCTTCGACCGGCGCCTCTTACATTCGATAACGACCTAATGGTCATTACCGTAATTTATAATAACATAATAGAAAAATTGTGTCAAGGCTTATCAAAAAAAATCGGCTGGCATGCCGATATTACGTTCTTTCCGTTTTTCTTCTTAAATTTTCCGCTGATTCCCGCCATTCTCTTTTTTCATCTTCCCGATATTTATTTGTGTCTGCGGTAAAAATATGCCCCATCTTAACGAATTGAGCTTCGGTTTTTTGCGGCAAGGCTCCCTTTAAACAACAGTCGCCGATATTGGCATGGTAAACCTGCGGAAATTTGAAATCGGTCCCACAGCCGGGACACGGGAAAGAACATAATCCCCAGCCGCAACGGCTGCATCTCGCATAACTGGCGCATCGCTTCCCGCAACCTAGCTCGCTTGCCAACACCCAGCTGTTGGAAATATGAACCGTGCTCCGGTCGTATTGTTCAAAGAAAGGAGCCGATCCGTCATTCTCCATGGTTTCGAAAGGCCATCTTAACGCTATCCAAATACTATTGTCGGACACCCGCAGGTCACAAGGATCCTGTAAAAGTATCCGATGTACCTCGTTCCAGCCGCCAGGGTCAATTAATTCGTTGAAATACCGATTGGCAAAATCCAGCGCGGCGGCGGCGTAAGGATAGCTGCTGCCCGGACTGCCGCGCGGAACATGCTCCGCCCAATAGTAACTAATCTTAACAGTTTCGCCCTCATCGCCGCCGCTGATCGACAAAACATGCACGGTATCCTTTACCATCACCGCCGGACAGGCAATGAATCCTTTCTCAAGCAAGCGGGTTAAAGCTATGCCGGGCAGATGCGGAAAAAACTTCCGCCACTCCCTGGATCTTGCTTTAACTTTGGCCGGCAAAGTCGATAACTGTTCCAGATAATGTTTTTGGACCATTCCCATTTCTTCGGTTTCGCTTGGCTTTCCTTTTGCTCTTTCCATTGCCTCACTTCCCTATTTTTAAGGTTCGGCGATTAAGGTTTTTACTTTAACATTATTATTGGTAGTGTCAAATAAAAAGCTGGATTTATTCCAGCTATACAACCGCCTGTTTGGCTTCTTCGAACCATTTATCGCGTTCCTTGATCCTCTGGAGAAACGGCGCTATCGAAAAGAAGCTTTCCTGATGGCCTGATTCGAAATAAGCTTCCAATACTGCTGGCAGAGCGCATTTAAGGCTTTCTTTTTCCCATAGAATATCTCCGGGATCGTACCGGAATTTGTTATTGCATCCATCACAGGATATGTTGTCTGCGAGAGGACAGCCGCAATTGACGCAATGGAACATTGGCGAAACATAATGCCCGGTAACAGCAGCCATCTCTCTTAGCAATAGGCGGTCGCCCGTTACCTCGATTATAGCCTCGTTAAACAGCTCCGACATCGGCTTGCTTTTGTCCGCCCATATTTCCTCGAGGGGACGGTTGAGTCCGATATAAACCGCCCCTTCAATGGCCAAAGTGGCCGGATCCTGGAGATAAACGACAGCGGCTTCCGCGAAAGGCCGATCTTTCAGATCGCCGCCCCAGGCAGCATCGGCAAATTCCCGCGCTTCGTTTATATAAAGAACATCATCCTCATTAATCGCCGCGCCCATGATCCTGAAATGTATGCCATCGAAGCCAGCCGCTAAAATTCCATTTTTTACAAAGACCGGCGGCAACGCAACGGTCTTGCAGCTTCTCCGTTCTTTTAAAGCCCGGTACAAAGCCTTCAGCTCCGAATGCGGAACATGAGGCAGAACTTTGGAAGCCATTTTTTCGAACTGGCTGAAAGATCCGATCTCTTCAGGCAATTCCTTTAAGGCCCCAATTAACGGTTCTCTTCCGTTTTCGCCAACCATTTCAACCACCTTTTTAATGTGCTGTTAAATTGGCATTAACATACCAAAAAGATATTAATTGTCAACAACCCCGGCCTGAAGGCCGGGGCTTGTTAGAGGTTCTCTTGGTTCCTTCGAAACCAAGCTAAAGGCGCCCTCCATCCCGCTCTGTTCGGCGGGATTCCGGGGCGGGCCTTTTCCCCGGCCTGAAGGCCGGGGCTTGCGGCCCGGTTAAGTCAAAGAAAAAAGGACTGTTTTAGTCCTTCTAGCCTTCTGCCAAAGAGCTTGCGTGAGTCTGGCCGCGTTTTTTTTCGGCCGATCTTTGGGCCGCTCTGGCAACCGTCAGGATTTCCTCGGGCAGCAGTTCGCGCCCAAAAAGATACTCAACTGCGGCTTGGGCATCCAAGAACGAACCGAGAACAAATACGATTCCGGCGGCTTTGGCTTTATCGGCGTCATCCGCTTCCTGACACTTTCTTACGATTACCAGCGCCATTCCAACCCATCCTTTATAGGCGCAGGCCTCCAATGCCGCTTTGATGATTTTTGGCCTGGAGTTGTCAAGAACAATCTTTAAAGCCAAAGTCTCGTCTTCTTCATTCGTATAAATTTGTTTTTCGATTATCGTTCTTATTTTGGCCGCGATTGTGTCGTCGTCGGGATATCCCGAAAATTCAACGAATTCCATCCAATGGCCGAAGAACGTATCTTTGCCATCAATGCGCCCATGCCCTTTTAAAGCTTCAAAAACCAGGCTTCTTTCCTCCGGGCTCAATTTGCGGTTGGCGGCGGCGCAAATCTCTTTAGCCGCTTTCCAATCGCCTAAATTGATATAGTGGCTTACGATCTTATCAATGATTTGAGCTTCCGGAAAAATCCGGGCTAAACCGCAAATTTGCTCAACCAGCATTTCTACGGTATCGCCGAACGGCCGGCACAAAACGCTGTACAACGCCTTCAGACTGGCATCCACGGCTTCATCCTTCGACGAAACACAGTCCGGCACAGGCTCTAAAGGAGCAATTCCCGGACTCGATTCCGATCCACAGCACATTTATTTGCCTCCATATTGGTGACTGGCTATAATAATAAAACATTTATATTTTTTTGTCAAACGCACAAAATAAAAGCAAGGGTTTATCCCTTGCGTAAGAAAACATCTCGCCGATGTTGTAACGGTTGGTTTCTTCAATGTATCGCTGCAACGCTTTGATCCTTCTGGGCATTCTGTTACCGGCCAGGATATGATAGATCGGGTCCATCGGCTTATCATTGAAAATCAGCCTCTCAACCCTTTCCAGGCTATCGGAATAGGCATATCCCAGAGTAAATTTAATCTCGAAATTCAGATAGTCCAGCAGCAGCCGGTTCCAGACTTTGTGGTCCGCCTCCAGCTTTGCCATCCGTTCTTTTACCGTGTCGTTGAGCATTGCCAGTTTCAGCCCGTAGTTGAAATAACGTTCTAAAGAACCTTCTAAATCAGAAAAGTCGATCATTGCGAGGTAACTGGCAATTTCCAGTTCCTGGCAAACCAGCCCGTTGTCGCTCCAGATCTGGTCCCAGACATACCGGCAAAGGTCGGCCCATTCGGCCGCCAAAGCGAACGGACTGGCCTGCTCGATTTTTTCCACGGCCTCCTTTATGTCTTCAACGCTCCACGCCGATTCCGGTATCATCCGTTCATCGTCGCTGTCGATCACTTCCACCACGATAACGCTGGAAGTCCGCAATATCCGGGACCGATACTGAACCCGGCGGTAAACGGTGCGGTAAACCTGGTCGCGGTATTTGTCTTTCATCCGGAGGGGAAACGCCCAAAGCAACAAATCAAAATTCTGCAGATCGTTGGTGGTAATTGTTTCCCAATAGAATCTCCTTACCGGCTCATCGCGGATATCATCCGCCCGGATACCGGTAATTTCCCCGTTTAGACCGGTTTCAATCTCCAAGCCAAAAACCACTTTCACGTCAGGCCGCGGCCGGAGCAAAAACTGGGCTTCCGGCTTTAAGCCTAGGAACAATTCTTGCATGTACCTCATTCCATATCCTCCTTTTAACGTGCTTTAAATGCACGATAGCAAGCAGTTTCGATAAGTCAAGCAACTTCCCGCCTGCTTTATTTTAAAATTACCCTAAAAAAGATTTGATTCACCGCCACATCCATGAAAAATCTTTTTTTCTCTTTTTATCGGAACATCCGTTTGTTTTGCAGATGGCCGAATAAACGGGTAACAGGTTTTTTACCATTTTTTCCGCCGTAAAATTTAATGCCGTCTTTTTTGCCTGCCTAGAACAATAATTTCGCAATACTCGGTTGTTCAAAAGCTTTCCCGTCGCCTGTATCATTTCTTTATGTGTCTTTACTATAAATCCGTTTTTTCCGTTTTCAATGATTTCGGGAACAACGCCGACAGGAAAAGCGACCGGAACAAGACCTTGGGACATGCCTTCGATAAGGCTTAACGAAAACCCTTCATAGCGCGAAGTAAGAAGAAAAACGCTTCCACGCAATACGCCTATTTCTTTCTTTATCCTTTCTTTCGGCAGATTGGAAAAAGCCGTATGGTTAGGAAATGAATTTTTAAACCATTCGAATATTTTCTTGTGTGTCGTCATAACGATGCTTGTTTTCCGCACTGAGGGGAACGCATTGTATACGCTTGCCAGAATATCTAGCCCTTTCAGCTTAAAATCAAAAATATGGGAACCGAGCCTGCCCAAATAAACTATACTCGGTTTGTTATGTGCGTCAGGCTGATCCTTGAACCAAAAATCTTCGATCGCATTGTGAACGACAAAAATATTCTCCTGCGGCACATCCAGCGATAGCAACTCCTTTCTTACGTTATTGGAAACCGCTATCACCGCAGCAGCTTTTCTGGCGATATGCGCCTCAATCTCGGCAATATCGCGCATCGGTTTCCGGCTTTTTAGGTTATACTCCTCGATTATTCCCCGCTTAAACAACCTGATCCAAAATTGGCGCAAATCTTTGCCGATGTTTTTCGTTATCGGGGTAGAATTCAAAAAACCATGGGTAGTAGAACCGAAATGGCATATAACCGGCCTATGAAAAGCTAAAAAGGCAAGAGGCGTATAAGTAGTGCCTTGAATAATATCGCTTTTTAAAACTTCTCCCCGCTTCTCCAAAAGACTATAGAAAAAAAGGATATTTTTTATTCCGGCCAAGTGTGTAGGAATATCGTCAAGCCTCGCACGGGGATAAAAATGTTTTACTTCGACTCCTTTCTCTTTCAATTTTTTCGAGACTAGGTCGTTTATATAATTTGCCCCGGTATTGATTTTTTTTTCGTTATGAATAAAGGATATTTGCATGGCTCTTTATGGATCAAAACGCCAACCGTCCGCAGCGAAGATGATGTTTTTCTTTAAATAAAGCTAGATGGATGCAATCCAATAAAAAAAATCGGGCATTCCGATATTTTTAAATGAGATTTTGTTTATTATAATACAAATTTAAAAACATAGCAAGTATAACCGAAATAATTTGGCTTGTCTGAACGAAGCTTTTCAGCATTATTACTGTAAATATGCTTTGATGTTCGATTCGTGTTCCGCGTAAGTTTCCGCGCAACGGGTAATGCGGTCGGCGTCGTGGAGATAATAAAGACAGTCGGATTCCGCCGGATCAAGAACCGCTTCGATAGCGGCGAGGCCGGGATTGCAGATCGGAAAAGGGGGTAAACCTTTATTCAAGTAAGTATTGTACGGTGATTTTATTTTTTTATCGGCCAGAGTTATCGGCGCCCACCAGCCATTCCCCTCGTCGCCCCGGACGTACTGTAAAGTGGCGTCGCAAGACATCGGAATCTCCCGCTCCAGCCGGTTCCAGAGGATCCTGGCGATCAGCGGCATATCGGCATCGTTGGCCGCTTCGCGCTGAACGATCGATGCCAGGGTCAGTCCCGTGGTCCATTTGATGTTCTGCTCATTGAAGCGTACCAGATACGGCGCAAACTTCTCGTTGAATTTATCGATGAAACGCTTGGCTACGGCCGCCGGATCTTCATCGACCGGGATCAAATACGTGTCGGGAAAATAAACGCCCTCATTATACTCCGGCTTATCAAGCGAATAAGCGGCAATCCACTGTTCCCTTTTGGCCGCGTCCCATTTCAAAACTTGCGCCAAAAAATCGGCGATTTCCTCTTTGCGCAACCCTTCGGGGATCACCGCCCATTTCATATACGGCGAAGCGGACAGGGTATCCGCGATTTGGTCCGCATCCATTTTTTTTGAGATCTTATAGCCTCCGGGCGCAATCGCGTTGATTTTCCGGCCTGACAGTTTCTCCAGAAATTCCGCCTCGTCTTTGATAAAACCCCGGTCAAGCAGATTTTTTGCGGTTTGGCCGCTTGTTTCCTCCGAAAGCGCCACCACAAACCGTTCCAGATCTTCCGGTTCGGCCGGACCTTCTTCTTGGGCCGCGTCTTCCTGATCTTCCTTTTGATCCTCTGCATTTTCTGCGGCAGGATTATTCGGATCTTCATTAACCGGAGATCCTGTGTCCGGAATTTCTTTTGTTTGAAGCGTATTATCCGGGCTTTCCGCGTTCTCTTTCCGGCCTGCCTTTTGGATTTCTTCCGCTTCCGGCACTGCCTTGTCTTTGGAAAAGAAAACAAACAAACCCGCGGCCGATACGGCAAGGAATGCAATTGCCAGGATGAATTTTATGATCGATTTGTTGTCCATATGGTTATACAAATATTACACTATAATGTTTTTTTAAAAAGTCAAAAAGACAAGAAACCCCAAAAACAGAAAAACCCTGCTATGCAAGGTTTTCTGTCGAAGGTGCGCCGTTCGTTCGCCATCTCCACCAAGTCTCCCGGCGTTTAATCATTCGATCTTTTCTCAGGCGGTCAGGCTCTAACTACTGGGTCGCTTTTTCGAAGTCCCTATTTCCCTTTGTGTTGGGTTTTAGCCCCTTTTTCGCGGTTTTCCTCCCAATGTAGCGGTTGCAAATTCCTCATTTGATCACTACCTCCATTATCCTTCGGGTTCTTATGGTCGATTTCCCAACCGTATTCACCTTGCGTGCCATAAGATGCAAACCTCATCTTATTGCCGTAGGTATCTTTGCGCCAAACACTCGGATCTTTACTTTTCATCTCCTTGCCCTTTTCCCACACTTCTTGGATTAGTTTTTTTGATGGCATAAATTTCTTATTTTTATTCCCTCGCCGCCGACCTTTTTTACTGCATCTGCCGATGAGATTACTTTATTTTATCGCTCCCGTTATCTTTGTCAAATCTGTCAATTATTAAATTACTGTGGAAAACTGGCTTGCATTATTTGACAAGCGCCCTATAATAAAAATATGCATCCAATACAGGAAAAACTGCTAAAATTGATCAGCGAAAAGAATATCGGTTCGCTTACTTTGCGTGAGATAGCCAGTCTTATCGGCGAGTCTTTGCCGCAAAAAATAAAGCATCACCTATTACAACTTGAGAGGAAAGGCTTTATTATGATTGATAGAAAAAAAGAGCTTATCCGACGCGCGCATACTGCCCCAGAAAAAAATGGCGGGTTTTTAATTTCAATTCCGATTCTAGGCTCCGCGAATTGTGGCCCCGCCACTCTCTATGCTGACCAAAATATAGAGGGCTATCTTAAAATTTCAAAACGACTGCTTCCTCATCGAAAAAGTATTTTCGCAATCAAGGCTGAAGGTAATTCAATGAATAAATCTCGAATAAATGGAAAAAGCATCGAAGATGGCGACTTTGTAATTATTGACAGCACTCAAATAACTCCAAATAATAACGATTATGTTGTTCTAATTATTGACGGAATGGCTAATATCAAAAAATTTCGTTTTGACAAAGAAAATTCGCGAATTGCCTTAATTTCAGAATCAACTCAAGATTACCCGCCGATTTTCATTCACGAATCGGATAACTATAAAATCAATGGCAAGGTTGTTGATGTGGTTAAGGCAATTCGCTGATGTGCAATGGATACGCTGACAAAAAAGCAAAGGAGTTATTGTATGTCTCGGATTCGCCGGAATAATACGGGCGTTGAGCAAAAATTAAGGAAATTTTTTTGGAAAAAAGGTATTCGCGGCTGGCGTTTAAAATCAAAAGTGTCGGGAAAACCTGACTTATATTTTACAAAATCAAAGATTGCAGTATTTATTGACGGTTGCTTTTGGCACAAATGCCCGAAATGTTTTATAAAACCAAAATCCCGTTTGGATTATTGGACAAAGAAAATTGCGGGTAATGTAAAGCGCGACATTGCCACTACCGCCCGATTAAAGAAAGAACAAATATGCGTTATCCGTTTTTGGGAGCACGAGGTTAATTGCAATCTTGATAAATGCTACAATAAGTTTGCTAAAGAATATGAAAAAAGAAATTAAATTCAAATTAGCTGAACTGTTTTGCGGTCCTGGAGGTTTGGCTCTCGGCGCAAAACTCGCCTCCGCTGAAAATGCGCATAGTTTATATAAAATTGAACCTCTTTGGGCAAACGACATCGATTTGGATATGTGCAGAACTTATGCGCTGAATATTCACAACAACAATAGTGATGGCGTTGTTTGCTCTCCGGTTGAAGAAATCAATTTTGAAAAAGTTCCGGCTTTTAATGCGCTGGCTTTTGGGTTTCCCTGCAATGATTTTAGCGTTGTCGGCGAGCAAAAGGGATTTTCCGGGAAATACGGCCCGCTATACACATATGGCGTTAAAGCAATAAACATTCACAATCCCGAATGGTTTATTGCGGAAAATGTCAGCGGTTTGCAAAGTGCGAATAATGGACTTGCATTCAGAAAGATATTGACTGATCTGGCAACATGCGGCAAGGGCTACAATATCACGCCTCACTTATACAAGTTTGAAGAATACGGCGTACCGCAGCAAAGACACCGTGTCGTAATTATTGGCATAAGAAACGACATTGGCCTGCAATTTAAAGTGCCGGCCCCGACAACAAAAACTTGTTATGTGAGTGCTCAAGAAGCAATCGAAAATCCACCCATTGCGCCAAACGCATCTAATCACGAACTTACCGCACAATCAGCTAGCGTAATTGAGCGCCTTAAATACATTCCTGCTGGTGAAAATGCTTGGTATGGAGGTATTCCCGAGCACTTGCGGCTTAATGTTAAAAGCGCCCGCATGAGCCAAATTTATAAGCGTTTGCATCCCGCAAAACCGTCTTATACGATCACCGGGAGCGGCGGCGGCGGGACGCATGTTTATCATTGGTCGGAAAACCGGGCACTTACCAACCGCGAAAGAGCAAGGTTGCAGTCGTTCCCGGATGATTTTGTTTTCCTTGGCCCCAAAGAAAGCGTCCGAAAACAAATTGGGATGGCTGTCCCTCCGGTTGGCGCACAAGCTATAATAACGGCTGTATTGAAAACTTTTGCAGGCGTCCCATATACTTCTATAAGCTCTAAAATAACAAACGGCGACAATTTTGCCAGTGTTGCCCCCGTTCTTAATGGGGTTAAAGCTGTTTTATAAGCTCCTGCCAGTCTTTTCTTGATTTTCGCAGGTTCCCGGATTTTTTCACAAAACGCACTCCGTCAAATTCCTGACCGGGAATGCTTTTTACTTCTTCCAGCTCTTTCCAATGGCACCATCCGGCAATCTCGCACGGTATATTTAAAAAATCCGGCATTTGATCTTTGTATTTCGAAAAATGCGGTTTTCCCTTTACTATTTCGATTATTCTTTCCTTGCTTATTCTTAATAAATGGTCATCTGGTATATCCGGCCGGCAATAGATATAAATTTCAGAGCGCCGCTCGTCAAGCTTGATTTCATTTTCGCCAAGTATCAAATAGGCGTTTTTTGGTTTCGATGATTTGATGCCCACGCCAACTTTAGGCTTTCTCATTCTTCTATTTTCAACTATACCGATAATGTCCTGCGGAACAATATCATTATAAATATCGAAATCGAGCTTGATGTCGGTGTTGAATTCTTTTTGAAAAAATTTTTTAACAGCAACCTCGCCTAATTGTCCTTTTACCCAATTGGTTATTTTCTGCCCAAATTCCCTCTGTCGCGCCGTTCCAAAATCCGATAATACATAACCCCTGAAATGCTGCGCCAGCGCAAAGTCAAGGCAAAGCGCATAATCTTCTTTTGTCAGTTCGATATTCCGCCATAGAAACCCCTCCTTCCACTCTTTTAGGCTTGCTTCTTCAAATAAAAACCGGCCTCTGCCTCCATTGCGATCTACGCAAGGAAATTCGCCGGCATTTTTAAAATAGTTATTGAAAGTTTTTTCGTCGAGGCCAAGGTATTTTATCGCCTCTTTTTTGGATACTTGTTTTGTCATTCTATTTGATAAAAAAGGAAACCGCTTTTTTGTATAGTTCCGCGAATTTTTTCATTTCCGCTACATCAAGACGACGCTCGCCGGATTCAATTTTTGAAATATAAGATTGCGGTTTACCCATTTTCCCGGCAACCGCTTGTTGTGATAAGCCAGCCTCAACCCGCGCCTGTTTCAGCCGCTGGATGATTTCCTTATATTCTTTTTCGTAGACATCCTTATTCATGGCTTTTTAATATGGTATATCCTAATATGGTATAATCCCAAAATAGGATATTTTAAAGAGGAATTGTTAAGGCGGCCGTCAAGCGGGGCAGGACTCAAAGTGGGTTCGAATTAAGCCAAGGATTCTGCACATATCACAAAACCGGCTTTAAGCCGGTTTTGTGATATGTGCCCCCAGCAGGACTCGAATGGTTCGGTACGCTCACCATTTCTCTGCCGTCGCTAATCCGGATTTTAGTGTGTGCGCTGAACTTAAGAAATTTATCAAGGTCCCCCCTGGGGAGCGGTATGGAACAAAATTCTGGAGGTTTCAAGCTGGCGGACGAGTCAAGCTAAGCTTTCTTTAAGCATAAGTTTTAGCGCTCTTTTGCCTTTTACGGTTTTGAAATATTCTTCTCTTCTTTTCGCGTCAGCCATTGCTTTATATGCTTCATAAAATATTATTTCAAATGGCCGATAGGGTTTGGTCGCTTGGGATAAACCTTTTTGATGTTCTTCGAACCGTCTTTTTAAATTCTCGGTATAACCCGCGTAAAGCCAATCCTGGTTTTGGCTTTTCAACAGATAGACATAATACATATATCAATTTTATATTTTCCAAATGTTGTTTCGCCCGGCGTGGTATAAAGCCACGCCTGTCGATCAGAGGATACTTCCTCTGGACTCCTCCTTTCTGCCCGCTTTTTGCGGGCAGGAAGCCTAAGGCTTCATTTTGTTCCCAGGGCTTACCCGTGGTCTACAAATTAATAAAATTTGTCGTGGCATGCACCAGAGCCTCCGGCACGGTGCACGCCTAACCATGAAGCGTGTTTTGACTTGAGGTCCCGGATTACGGGACCTCAATTTGCGGATTTTTAGCAAAAAATCCGGTCAAAACTCTGCTTCATGGTGCCCCCAGCAGGACTCGAACCTGCAACTCACTGCTTAAAAGGCAGTTACTCTACCATTGAGTTATGGGGGCGTAATCCGCCGCTCGCGCGGCGGGAAATTTTAAAACACAAACTCCAGTATAGCCGATTTTGGCGATATTACAAGCCTTCAGCCTTAAGATTTTCCAAAAGCTCTTTTTGTCTTCTGGAAAGTTTCCTTGGAATTTCCACTTCCAGGTCAACATACATATCGCCGCGGCCGTAGCTTCTAAAATGCGGCATTCCTTTGCCCGAAACCCGAAAAACCTTTTTCGCGGGCGTGCCGGCCGGAACGTTCAAAATAATATCCTTGCCTTCGATGGTCGGAAGCTTGATCCCGGCTCCCAGAACCGCATCGGTCATGGCCATTGTCATGGCGACGAAAAGGTCATCGCCTTTCCGCTCGAACGTCTGATGCGGCTTGATAAAAATCCTTAAATAAAGGTCGCCGGAACGGCCGCTTCTTTTCCCGGCCTCGCCGCCCCCCTCGACCCTTATGGTCTGACTGGAATCAACGCCTGCCGGAATATTAATTTTCATTTTTTTCTCTTCTTTCACGCGTCCCTCGCCTTTGCAAACGTTGCAGGGCTTTTCCGGCTTATAGCCTTCTCCGCCGCATTCCGGACAAACCGCGTAGCGCGTAAACGATCCCAAAATGGTCTTTCTGATCTGCTGGACCTGGCCGGTGCCCCGGCAGGAAAAACATTCCTTGATCTTGGTATCGGGTTCGGCTCCGGATCCGGAACATCGGGCGCACTGGCCGAAACGCGCCAGGTTGAATTCTTTTTCAACGCCGTTATACGCCTCTTCCAGCGTAATCTCTACGTCGATCCTGATGTCTTTGCCCTTTTTAATGTCTTTCTTCTTTCTCGGTTCGTTGAAGCCGAACATCTCTTCCATCATATCCCCCAAGTCGCCGAAATCAACATCGAAATTGGTGTCCGGCCGGCCCCAAAACCAGCCGTCCTGGCCGGAAAATCCGCCTCCTCCCTGCCCGCGCGACTCAAAAGCCTGGCCGAAACGGTCGTATTGCGATCTTTTCTCCTGGTTCGACAAAACCTGGTAGGCTTCATTGATCTCCTTGAATTTCTCCGCGTCTCCGCCTTTGTCTGGATGGTATTTATGCGCCAGTTTCCGATAGGCGGTTTTAATCTCATTGACGTTGGCATCGCGCGCCACGCCTAAAATTTTGTAATAATCTTTTGCCATCTTTGGTTTTTTATCGCCTGGTATTCACTTATACAATATCATCGATAAAAAGTCTAAGCGCCCGTACCGCCGCGTAGCGGAACGGGCGCGGTTTTTGGCCTTATTTAAGCTTCCTTAAAATCGGCTTCATCGGCTCCGCCTTCCTTTTTACCCTGATCCTGGGTATTCCCTTGAGCATCCTGGCCGGCCTGCTGCTGGTTCTTCTGGTAAAATTCGGCTCCGACTTTCTGGACAGACTGGGAAAGCTGGTCGGTTTTAGCCTTCACGTCTTCTATATTATCCGTATCTTTCACTTTTTTCAAGCCTTCGATCTGGTCTTCCAGCTCCTTCTTGGAAGCCGCCGGGATCTTTTCGCCAATGTCGCGCAAGGTCTTTTCGGTCGTGTAGATCAAGTTGTCGGCGTTGTTTTTGGCTGCTACCGCCTCCTGTTTCTTCTTATCGGCTTCGGCGTTCACCTCCGCCTCGCGCTTCATGCGCTCGGCTTCGTCTTTGGATATGCCGGTAGATCCCTCGATCCTGATCGTTTGAACGCGGTTAGCTGCCTTGTCTTTGGCAGTAACGCTCAAGATTCCGTTAGCATCGATGTCGAAAGTCACCTCGACCTGCGGTATCCCGCGGGGCGCGGGCATAATTCCGTCAAGGATGAATTTTCCCAAGCTTTTGTTGTCTAAGGACATCGGACGCTCTCCCTGTAAAACATGGATCTCCACCGAAGTCTGGTTATCGGCCGCCGTGGAAAAAATTTGTGATTTTGCCGTCGGAACCGTGGTATTCTTGGGAATAAGAATAGTGTTAACGCCGCCGTAGGTCTCAATCCCTAAGGAAAGGGGCGTTACATCAAGCAGCAAAACATCTTTAACCTCTCCTTGCATAATACCGGCCTGGACAGCCGCTCCCAGCGCCACCACCTCGTCGGGATTGATGGATTTATTGGCCTCCTTCCCGAATAATTTTTTGATCTCTTCGGCAATCATCGGCATCCTGGTCTGGCCGCCGACCAACACTATCTCTTCAATGTCTTTGACCGTCAGCTTGGCATCGCTCAAAGTCTGTTTTACCAAGCTGATGGATTTTTCGATCAGATCGCGGACCAGATCTTCCAATTTGGCGCGGGTGAGCTTGAGAAGCAGGTGCTTGGGGCCGGCTGCGTCCGACGTGATAAAAGGAAGATTGATCTCCGACTCAATCGCGGTTGACAGCTCTATCTTGGCTTTTTCCGCCGCTTCTTTGAGCCGCTGGAGCGCCAATTCATCTTTTGACAGATCGATGCCCTGGTCTTTCTTAAATTCACCGATCAGCCAATCGATGATCCGCTGGTCGACATCATCTCCGCCCAAATGAGTGTCCCCTCCCGTAGCTTTCACCTCAACCGTGTCTTCATTGATATCGAGAATGGAAATGTCAAATGTTCCGCCGCCGAAATCATAAACAAGCACCTGCTCGCTTTTCTTTTTGGTCAGGCCGTAAGCCAGCGCCGCCGCGGTCGGTTCATTAATGATGCGCTTAACGTTAAAACCGGCGATCTCCCCGGCCAGCTTGGTGGCTTTTCGCTGGGAATCGTCAAAATAAGCCGGAACGGTAATGATCGCGTCGGTAACCGGCTCGCCAAGTTTCGCTTCGGCGTCTTGTTTTAATTTCTGCAATACCATTGCCGAAATTTCGGCCGGAGCATACCATTTATCTCCCATTTTCACTTCCACTCCGCCGTCCTGCGTCCGTTCCCTAAGTTCGTAGGGCAAAAGTTTTTTATCGCGCTGGACTTCGGGATCGGAAAACCTTAGCCCGATCAAACGCTTGACGGAAAACAGCGTATTCTTCGGATTTGTTATCTGCTGGCGCTTGGCCAGAACCCCGACCAGCCGTTCGCCGGTTTTTGTTATGGCGACTGCCGAAGGGGTTAATTTCGAACCTTCACGGTTCTCCAGGACTTTCGGTTCGCCGTTGATGACGGCCGCAACCTCGGACAAGGTTGTGCCAAGATCAATGCCTACTGTTCTTGCCATAATTTTATTGGTTATTTTTAATTAATTTTTCGACTGGATGTTTTAAACCTTTTCGGCCTGGAAACGGACAATCCCGCGTTCTGCGGGACCAGCCGTCAAAACAGGCGTTTCTTTGTTAACAGCTTATTCCTTGCTTTTGATCGGAATCTTGTTTCTTTTCGGTTCTTCGTCCGCCGGCTTAGTTTTGGGCATTTTCACTTTCAGCATGCCTTTTTCGAAAACCGCTTCCGCCTTATCTTGCATCACTTCCACCGGCAGGCCGACTGTTCGCTTGAAATATCCGGCGCTGATCTCTTTGCGGTAATATTCCTTGCCTTTTTCCTCTTTTTCCTCTTTTTGGTTCACTTCGATCGAAAGCATGTTGTCGCGCACTTCGGCGCTCACTTCGTTTTCTTTTACGCCCGGTAAAGCCACATCGGCAATAAGATTTTCCCCTTCTTCATAAATATCGATCTTGGGAACGGCCATCAGGCCGTGGCTTGCTTTCTGCCAGCCTCTTGGCATAAGCCAATCATCGCCATCGCTTTCGAACCAGCTATCGATATCCCAGAACGGGCGGTATGGAATGATTGCCATTTTTTTTATTCCGGTTCCGCCAAGCCTTCCCTTAATTTGGTTTTTCGCCTGTTTTGGATTTATCCAAACTGGCAGGAATACCGTCCGGATCCGGAATTGTTACTTATGTCTCGGAACAATTAATAATGAACTTCGAATCTATTTTACAAAACCGAGCGTCGTATCGGGATTTTCCGTTGCCTCGATCTTGCCGAACTTTTCCTCGTACCGCTTGATGTTTTCCTGAAGCGCAGCCATTATGCGCTTGGCATGCCCCGGGCTCACCAGCACCCGCGAAACCATAATGCCCTCGGGCGGAAGGTTTAAGAAAAAATCCATCACAAACTCTTCCTTGGCATGGGTGATCTGCATCAAATTGGAATATTTTCCTTTCAAATCGTCATCTTTGATCTTAATGTTGATCTGATTCGTTTTTTGGGGTTCATGTGCCATGTTTTTGATATTACTCTTATTTTTCCCGGGGTTTATTTTTCCAGGGGTTTAACCCCTGCCTGCTTGTCCCATTCCGCGACTTTCGTCCTTTAACAAATTCAGGATCAAAATTGGTCATTTCATTTCGCAATTTTCATCCTTCGGAAAACTCAGGATCAAAATTGGTCATTTCATTTCGCAATTTTCATCCTTCGGAAAACTCAGGATCAAAATTGGTCATTTCATTTCGCAATTTTGACTTTCGCGGGTCTGAGCAAGCGGCCGTTAATGTTATAGCCTTTCTTTATTTCTTCGATAACGGTACCCGATTCCCGGTCCTTGGCCTCCACTTCCTGCACCACCTCGTGCAAATTCGGATTGAACTTCTGGTCTAGCGACTTTATCTCTTCAACCCCGTAGGTTTTGAGCAAATCAAGCAATTGGGATTTAAGCTGGATAATCCCGGCCACGTTGGCGTCGTTTTTCAGGTTTTCGGGAAGCTTCGACTCCACCAGGTTGAAATTATCCAGCAGGGGCAAAATCTGGACGGCCGCCTCTTCCCGCACCAAGCTTCCCAATACCGCTGCGCGGTCGGCCTCTTCGTTGCGAAAATTCAAATAATCGGCGCGCGCCCGTTTCCACCCGTTGAGGTATTCTTCGCTCTGTTTTTGGCATTCTTCCAGTTTTTTTTCCAGCTCCATGACGATATCCTCGTTTTTCGGTTCCCGGCAGGAACAATCCCCGCCGCACCCGCAGCTTTCACCGCCGGTTGTTTCCTGGTCTTTTTCTTCGTTATTTTCCATGGTGTATTTTTTTATCTTTAGTGTTTAAAACAGCCGATGCCTAGTTGCTTTCAAAGAACTTCATGACATTATTGATCAATCCGATGTTTTTCTCGTAGGCCATGCGCTTGGGACCCACGATCGACAGGATGATTTCGTCAAAATCCCGGGGCTCGTAGCGGAAAGTGATCATCGAGAAGTCAAATGCCTTGGGAAAGGGGTTCTCCTTTCCGATATGGACTTCAAAACCTGATTCCGGCAAGATATTTTCAACATCGCTCTCCAGATAATTCAGAAAATCAATAAAATTGGATATCGAGTCCTTTTCCTGGAATTCTGGATTCTTCAATACCTGCTCCCAGCCGTCTTTTAAAATCATATCCTCTCGAACCATGTAGCTTAGGACAAGCGATGAAGTCGCGTTGGCTAAATTCCTGGTTATGGCCTGGGCCAAACGGAAAACATCCGCGAATTCGTTCTCAAACTCTCTGTCAATGTCGGTCTTGACCCCGGAACCGAGCTGGCAGCCTCCGCCGATTATCTCGTCCACGAAAAACCGGTATCCCTTGTCGGTGGGCACCCGGCCCGAAGAAGTGTGCGGCTGGCAAAGATAGCCCTGTTCGGTCAAATCCTGCATTTTCAGCCGGATGGTAGCCGGGGCAATATCAAGCCGGTGCTTCTCTTTTAAAAAGTCTGAAGAAACCGGCTGGGCGTAATCGATATAGTCGCGCACGACATAATCAAGAATTTCTTTTTGTTTTTCGGTTAATCTCATACCGCTTTAACCTTTTTTACTCCCAATTTAATCTTAAGCGGTTAGCACTCACTTGTCAAGAGTGCTAATTTTATCGGGAATTGCTTGGTTTCCCGATTCATATATTAAAAACGCCTCCGTTTCCGGAAGCGTTATTCTCCTCTTTTACTTGCTTGAACCATCCGGTCCGCGACCTGGCTTTCATGGATATTCCGCCATCTTTGCACCAGCGGATTATCCGGCAACAGCCTGTCGCCATCCATTTCTACCCACAACCGGGTCAGTAGCTCAATCGCTTTCGGCCAGCTTTCTGCCTTCTCTGCCCGATCAAAAAGCTGTTCCACGGTCTCGTTGTCAGCCATATTTCCACCTTCTTTTCTAATACGGTAAAATACCGGCTTTTTTTACTTTTGTCAACCAAAAACAAGCCGGCCGGCCAAAGAAAAAAGCAACCGAACGGTTGCCGATAAAAAAGAACTGGCTTAAACATACAAGCCTTCGGGCGGACTGCCAGACAAGCTCTCCGGCTCTTCGCGATCCAACACCGCGCCATAGACGATTTCCCACTTCTTTCTGATATCCAATCCGCCGGGTATGCCGGCTGTATCCATGATCCTTCGCGCCTCGATCAGATCAAGCATGGCTGTTCCGAAATCCGGGTTATCCGACGCCCGATCGATCAACTCTCGCGCTTGCGCCAATGTGTCTTCCAAGGATAACACCCTCGTTATTGGTTTATGGTTTATCTATATATGATTTACGGATAATGTCAATGATAAAATATTGACAATTTTAATCATTTATGTTAAATAATGGCAAGTTAGCATAAGGAGGAAAGCGCATGAGTTTTATTGAAAATATTGGTTGCGCGGTTTTGGGTGTTATTATCGCAATTACTGTAATGGCAGGCATGGATAATGGAACCGATAACGACAAAATTAAAGACATCGCCAGCCTGCAGCGGGCTTTAGAGCTCGACGGCCATGAAACGGTTAAAATCGGCGAAACCACTTTTGCCGTGTTCCTCAACGGAACTCGCGGCAACGAAACATTCTTTGTAGATGGCGCCGATATTCTTAAAGACCGCTTTATCCTGGCTGATTCGGCGGGCCGTTCAAAAAAAATTGATTTCTCCGACGATCAAACGCTGAACTGGATGGCCGCGGTCAAACGGGCCGAACAAGCCGCCCAAGCGGCCTAAACCCGGAAAAATCCGGGTTTTGTTTTCTTTAAATTAACAAAAAAAGATCCGGCCAAAAACCGGATCCTAACGGTAAACCTTGCGCATGTCGACCGGAATCATTTCAACCGCTTCCGCCGAACCGATATCGCAACACCTGATAAAAAGCGAGTCGTAATTAAGAACGGCCCGGACAAGACGGCAATCGTTGGGCGCGAGCACATCTCGCGAAAACATTTCTAAAATGCATATCAGCCGCGACTGCCAGTGGTTGTAACAATCGGTCGCCCGCCAATAAAAATGGGCATCCACTTTCCGCCCCGGATAAACCCTCGCCCAGACGCGCTGAACGAACGGCGACGCTTCGCTCGTTAAGTCAACTCCCGGATCCCAAGTTATGGCCTGGCACCGGTCATCGACGTAGCCCCCTTCAATTTGCCTCGCCAAAGAATCTTTCATGGCGCCCAGCTGGTTAACCAAACCGCTTCTCGACGGATACGCGGCCAGACGCTCGTAGGCCAGGTATTGGTGCATCCGCTTTAATTGGTGCGCGGCCAAATAACCCGGCGTCCATTCTTTGCAATACGATTCGGTTGACAAATAGGGATACCGCGGATGAACCTTGTGATCTTGGATCTGCCGCAGGGCATAACCCGATAAACAGATCTGCTGGCAGGTATCCAGCACTTCTTGGGTTCCCCGGTTATCTTTAAGAGTAATTTTTACGCCTTGGCTTAGAATTTTTTTCATCGCCAATACCCATGCCTTATTGAAATCGTTTTCCTTGATGAAAATCAAAGACGCCATGTCGCGCATTTTATCCCCTCTTATTTTCTCTTTTAAAAGAGCTAAATCGTAATGCTACCACCGAATCAAAAAAAGTCAAGATTTGGTTTTTTTTGACAAAAAGCTCTTAAAAAGGATAAGTTGGTATTAACAAGGCAAAGCCTCTAAAGTTCCAACGTGTTTCTTACTTAAAAAAACTGCGCCGGTATGAAAAAAATCATCAAACAAAGCAATTTGGTCTGGGTTGACATTGAGAAGCCTTCCGAGGAGGATATCCAGTTTTTGAAAAACCGCTTCAAAATCCATTCGCTGACGGCAAAGACCATCATCCCTTCCATCCACTATCCCGACCTCGATCCTTTCCGCAACTATCTTTTCTTGATCCTTCACTATCCCCATTACAAGGAGAACAAGGAAATTAAAATTCTTGAATTCGATATTATCGCCGGCCAGGATTTTTTGATCACTACCCACCAGGAAGACATTATTCCTTTGCGCACGCTGCTCGACGCCTGCCACGCTTCAAAGACCAGAAAGGACGAAACAATGGGTAAGGGAACGGGCTATCTGCTGTTCTCGGTTTTAAGCACTTTTTTAAAAGACATCTTGGAAAAGATCAATGGCGTGGCCGCCGATATCGATAAATTGGAATCCGGCCTTTTTTCGGGCCATGAACGGGAAATGATCAAGGAAATATCAACCTTAAAAATGCAGATCATCGATATCTGGCGGATAGTGGAGCCTCAAAGAATGATCTTTGAATCGCTGCGCGCCACAGGGGTCAATTTTTTCGGCCCGGACTATAAACATTATTTCAATATCCTCCACCGCACGCACCGCCGCATCGAGAACGGGCTGAAAGGCGCCAAAGAAACCGTGGAAGCGCTGGAAGAGACAAACCAGATTTTAGTCAGCCTGAAAACAAACGAAACCATGAAGATCCTCACGCTTTTTTCGGTGATCTTCATGCCTTTGACCCTTCTGGCCAGCATCTGGGGCATGAACACTAATTTCCTGCCGTTCCAGGCAACCAACCGCGATTTTGAATACATCGTTTTGATCATGACCGGCACGTTCGCGGGCATGCTTTTTTATTTCAAACACAAAAAATGGATCTAAAAAAAGAAAAAGAGCTCTTAGCTCTTTGATATGCTGTTTTATCTTGGAATCATCCAACTTCAAACCTTTCGCTCCGGCTCACACGGCCCCTGACAGCACCCATTACTCCCACATCCCTGGCTCTTTCTTCGTATTTCTTAAGAAGCCTAAGATAAGCTGAGATTGCCTCGTGCCATTCATCTTCATCCTCGCGGCTTTTAACAACGGGCCAAAGATTCCACAGAAGCTGTGAAGCTTCCACCATGCCCGTGAGACTGCCCTTTCTTATCAGCTCGGCAATGATCGCCAGATCTCCGCAAGCAAGGCAGAGCTCGAATTCGCTTGTCCGTTCCCCTATTTGCCATTCTTTCTTATCCATCGCTCTGCCTCCTTCTACTGGGCGGCTCCCAACTTTCTCATGATTTTTTCAATCTTTGCGCTGCACGAATTAACCAATACTTCCAATCGCTGGGCAAGCTTGTTCCAGCGTTCGCCCGACGACCTGGCTATGATCTCGGCCGCGAAATCCAGGTCTTGATTGACCTCATTGGCGATGTCAAGTCTCAAGCGTTCGGGTGTTATTCCCCAAACCTTACTGGACATATACATGTCCGCCAAGTCCAGATAATTCCTGGCGATCTTGTAGTTTAAATCGTCGATCAGCTGTTCGTCTTTTTCATCCATTCGCTATTCCTCCTTTTCAACTATGCTCGTATTGATTAACTAATGCCATAAGTTCGGTCATAACTTGGCTCCAGGAACCGTTAGGATATTTTTGATCGTTCACCATATCCCGCACCTTGTGCAGCAATTCCGATGCCTTCGCCAGCCTATCCATCGTCGGATCAGCCATCAGCTTCCTGGCCGCGGCCAGGTCGCCATTAGCCAATCCCAGATCAATACTTGCCTGCCACTGGTCATTGTTGTTCATAACTGCCTCCCGATATTTTAACGGACTGCGAATATATTAATATAAATCCCTAGTTTGTCAATGTCAAAAAAAAGAGAGCGCGTACGCCCTCATGATCTCACCTCCATTGCCTTGTCGGGTCCGGTGCTGGCCAGCATCACCTGCGAATTGCAGATGATCTGGGCGGCTATCGCTTTTCCGTTGTAATCCACCACGGCAACGGAATAGTAATCGCCGCCTTTTTGGCCGATACTTACCGAACCCCAGCCTTTCTTCTCCGCTTCCTGCCTTGCTTTTTCAGCCAGCTCTTTTCCCTGGACGCTGGCTGAAAGCTCCTCAACCAACCGCTCAAACTCTTGATAAGTCGGCAGCCCAACCTTATTCGAACCAGCGGAGATTTTTCCGCCGGTTTTAAAGTTTGCTTCCAAAACCGCGGCCAGGTCGGTTCCGGCAATCTTTCCGCTAATAACGGATATTTCCGGAAGACTGCCCATTTCAACCGTCTTGCCGTCGCTACCGGTATAAACACCGCCAGCCAAAGCCTGGCCCGCCAGCATTACCAGTATTATTAATACTTTCGTTACTACTCCCTTCATTTCCCCTACCCCCTTTTTAATTTTAAACGGAAACCCCAAATCCTAGAGTTTCCACTTTTTTTAATTATATCATAAATTATTCAATGTGTCAATAATTTTAATTTCGGGTAATTTGGGCTAAAATTGCTGAATGACCGGATAATTCCGTTAATTTTTATGCCTAAATTCCAAAAAACTCTTGCCCTGTTGTGCTTGATCATTGGTATCGCCGCTTTCTTCCGTTTTTACCAGCTCGACCGGATTCCTCCGGGCCTCTATCCAGACGTAGCCATCAACGGTACCGAAGCCATTGAAGGCCTTAGAAGCGGACAATTCAAGCTTTTTTATCCGGAAAATAACGGACGCGAAGGATTAATTATCTGGCTGGATGCCTTGTTTATTTATCTTCTGGGGGCAAGCGTATACGCGCTTAAATTCCCGGCCGCCCTCGCCGGAGTTCTCACGGTAGTCGGTATTTATTTTTTGGGCAAAGAGCTCTTTGGCAGAAAAGGAGAATGTGCTTCGCTTCTGGCGAGCTTATTCCTGGCCACCTCTTTTTGGCATGTTAATTTCTCCCGGATCGGTTTTCGCGCGATCCTTGCTCCGCTCTGCCTGGTTTTCGCTTTTTACTTTTTTATTAAAGGATTCAGAACAAAAAAAAATCTTTGGCAGGTACCGGCAGGCTTGATCTTTGGCGCCGGTTTTTACACCTACATCAGCTTCCGCCTGGCCGTTCCCCTGCTTTTCACCGCCCTGGCCGGATGGTTCCTGTATTATTGGCGGGGGAAATTGCCGCTTAATTTTCTTCGCGCTTCCTCAATCTTGCTTATTGCCGTTTTCGCGGCATCCCTGCCTATCGGCCTTTATTTTTTAAACCACCCCGGCGACTTTATCGGACGGGCTGGCCAAACCTCGGTTCTTTCGGCGGATAGTCCGCTGGCGGCTCTTGGTAAATCCTTTGGCCTGCATCTTGGCATGTTCAATATTTACGGCGACGGCAACTGGCGCCATAATTTTTCCGGATCGCCCGTACTTTTCCTGCCCGTCGGCATCATGTTCTTGATCGGCCTGATAATGGCAATCCGCCGGCTGGCGGCCCTTATAAAATCCCGCGATTTCAGCCTTGAATTCAATTCTTATCTTCTTATCCTGGCTTGGCTGTTTTTTCTCATGCTTCCCGGGATACTTACCCAGGAAGGCTCGCCCCACGCTTTGAGGACGATCGGGGCCATTCCGCCGGTTTTCCTTTTGGCGGGCCTTGGCGGACAAACAATCTATGATCTTATAAAAACCAAATTAGCCAGGAATAACGCGCTGGCGTTAATGCTCATATTTTTGGCTTTGGTCGCCGGATACGAATATCACAGATATTTCGTGCAATGGGCCTTAAACGCAAATGTATCCGACGCTTTCACGACGATCTATCATGAGGAAGGAAAATTGCTCTCCAGCCTTTCAAACGGCTTTGAAACCGTAGTCATCGTCAACGAATCGGGCGTCCCGGTGCCTTATCCCGACGGGATTCCCGTATCGGCGCAGTCGATAATATTCACGGAGCTCGCCGATTGCTTCAATCGAAAAGGTTTTAACGATCCGGATTGCGCGGCGCCTTATTCTCGGTTCGTATTGCCAGACCGTATAAATGAAATTAAAATAGATGGAAGGACGGTAATAATGCCGATGAAATTCGACCAGGCATTATTTGATTCTTTAAAACAGCGATTCCCGAACGGGAATTTAAAAGCTGCCGGCAATATCCAATACTATGAAACTTACTAACCGCACCGCCAATATCCTGGCCGGTTTTATGTTTTTAATAATGTCAGTGCTGATGCTTTTTTCCATAAAAGGCGATGCGTTGACCATGGACGAAAAATCCCATCTTCCCGCCGGTTATTCCTATCTTACCCGGCAGGATATGCGGATTAATCCGGAACATCCGCCGCTGGTCAAGGATTTGGCCGGGCTTCCCCTCCTTTTCATCGATGGCATCAATTTTCCCGCCGAAACCAAAGCTTGGAACGAAAGCATCAACGGACAATGGGATTTTGGATGGAGCCTTCTTTTCAATTCCGACAATCCGGCCGACTCGATGATTTTCTGGGGAAGAATCCCGATGATCCTGGTCACGCTCATTGCCGGTTTTTTTGTTTATAAATGGACCAAAGAACTGTTCGGCAATACCGCGGCGGTGCTAAGCGCTTTTTTATTCGCTTTTTCTCCCACTATTATCGCCCATGGAAAGCTGGTAACGACCGACGTAGCTGCGGCATTGGGCGCCCTGATCGGACTCTACTATTTTACGAAAGCTTTAAAAGATCCCACGCGGAAAAATACCGTTTATTCCGGGATTGCCCTCGGTATTGCCGAATGTCTCAAGTTTTCCATGATCCTTCTGTTCCCTTTGTTCATTCTGCTTTCCGGATTGTGGTGGTTTGCAGGAGGAGCCAGCCGTAAAACGGTGCTTAGGCTGCTCTTTTTCGTTTTTTTCATTTGTTTTTTAGTGATCGGGCCGGTTTATCTGTTCCATACCTGGAATTATCCGCCGGAGCGGCAAGTAAGCGACTCGGAATATATTTTATCGACTTACGGCAGCCGGTTTTTAGCCGATACCGTGGTTTGGGCGGCTGATAAACCTGTTATTCGCGCTTACGGACAGTATTTTTTGGGCGTCCTGATGGTAAGCCAGAGGGTAGCTGGCGGCAACACCACTTATTTTATGGGCGAAATTTCGAAAAACGGATGGCTGGATTATTTTCCCACCGTTTACCTCATTAAGGAAACCGTGGCGTTCCACCTGTTTTCGCTGATCGCGTTTTTTTATGGAATCTGGTTTACGGCTTCCAAAATGCGCGGAAAATTCAACTTGCAGCTTGCCAAAGAACTGGTTAAAAATAATTTTCCTATCCTGGCCATCCTGTCATTCGTTGGCATATATTGGTTCACCAGCATGGCCGGCAACCTTAATATCGGCGTAAGGCATCTTCTTCCCGTAATCCCGCTGACAATTATCCTGGCCGGCGCGGGCGCCGCCGCTTTCATCGGTTCAAGCGCTTCAAGGGCGATAGTTATCGGATTGCTGTGCTTTTCCCAAGTTGTTTCCGTCTCGGCCGTCTATCCAAGTTTTATTGCTTATTTCAACGAACTGGCTGGCGGTCCGAGCCGGGGCTATCTTTACGCCGTTGATTCTAATCTGGATTGGGGCCAGGATCTGAAACGCCTGGCATCCTGGACCGATGAAAACAATGTTGATGAGATTTATGTGGATTATTTCGGCGGAGCCGACGTTAAATATTATTTGGGGGATAAATACCGGCCCTGGTGGGGCAACCGCCCCGAAAGCGATCTGCCCAATGGCAGTTATTTGGCTGTTTCAGCAACATTTCTGCAAGGCGGCCGCGGTTACGCCAAACCGGGCGCCGACATTGAAAACGGCTATTACCTTTGGCTTAACAGCTACGAACCGGTTGCCATAATCGGCCATTCGATTTTCGTTTACCGCATCGACTAAATTTAGGGCTCGCGCCTGAACAAAAAAACGGGTCATTAATCCGTTTTTTTTGCGTTGTCGCAAACGTATTATTGTGTTCTTTAATTTAACTGGCAGAATACCCCGGGGCTCTGCCCCGGCGATGTTTGCCAGCCCGGAACGGAGCGAAGCGGAGCGGAAGGAATACTTCTGGGCTCTGCCCCGGAGTAGTTTATTGTTCCGTTCCGGCTTCAACGGCTTTTTCTTCCGGTTCTTTGGCGTCTTCGGCTGGGGCTTGGGGCGTTGCCGGATTCAAAAAAACATCCCCGCCGGTATCATGGCCGCCGTCCGCTTGCCTTGATTTCAAATACACGCGGGTAAACCTTAGATCAATATACTCCAGATCGGTCCTTTTTTCCGTAAAAGACTCTTCATTGACAACAGCTTCCAGTTTGGCAAACTGCCAATCCATATCCTTCTGCGGATTGACGAATATTTCCCATCCTTCGGTCGTTTTAAAATTTACGCGTTCATCGGTAACCACCAGGCCCCGGGCAACCCGGACCGGCAGCTTGGATTCAATGTCGGTTTTTAATCTCAGTATTTTAACCAAAAAAGACGTATCAAACAGCCTGCTTCCAAGCTTCACGTCTTCGGATTCGTTATTCCGCGAAATTATAAAAAAATCATCCGGCCCGCCCGCCTCCTCGAAAATCACACCCGTTTCGTCGATATTAAAAAATTTCTGGCCGCGCCAGTCAAAAACCGCGGCCGGCTTTCTCTCTTGGAGCGAAGCGTAGATCTCCCCCGGAAATTTACGTTGAATGCTGATATTCTGGATTTGCGGGAACTTCTCCAAAATCTCCTTGTTCGCCTTGTCCAAATCGAATAAGAAAATGCTCTTGCTTGACATCAACCCGATTTTTTTTTCCGCCAGATCCTCTAATAATTTTTGGCACTCGCTATTTTTTAACTCTCCGTCCCCTGATACGCTGACCATTTTAACCTCGAATACCGGGGAAAAACATAAAAACCAGCCTGATCCGCCCAGTATCGCCAAAAAAGCCAAACTCATCCAGAAAGACCTTTTTTTAAAAAAAGGTTTTTTGCGTTTGGCCCGGTAGGGCCTTTTGTATCTTTTGCGAACCATTGATCGTTCTTTTTGCTTAAGGGATTCTAAAGATTTCTTTTCGCTTTCCTGATCTTCTCAAAAAAGTAAACTGGCCAATAAAAAAGCGACAGCGGATAATCCCGGGTTAACACGTATTCGGATTTTTGCCCGCCAAAACCCATTTTGAACAATGTCGGACCCGCCCACGGATGATCGGGATTCGCCTTGGGATCGGTATATCCCCAAAAATCATACCACCGGCAGCCGCGTTTTTTCGCTTCCTTGACAGCTTCCCACTGCAACAGATAAGGGATCGACAATTTAGCGTATTTAGCGAGCGAAGCGGCTTGATGGTAATAAGCTGTCCCCCGCCAGAAAATCACCAGCGCCGCGGCAGCGTATTCTTCCTTTATTTTCCCGAAGAACCAAAGTGCCTGGCCGTCGCGGGAAAAAATCTCGAATTCTTTTTTGGTAAACCTCCGGCTAAACGGGGAGAATTTCTGCCTGGTGGCCACTTCACGGCTTAATTTTTCGAATATGTCGGCATCCTGGAGCCGTTCGCTTTTTATAATGGCAATATCGGAATTTTTCTGAGCTTGCTTGATAAGATAGCGCGTGGTCTTGCGCATGCCCTTTAAAAGATCTTCTTCGGACAAGCTGATATCGAGCCTCCAGGTAGCCTCATAAGCATTAGCATGCATCGGCGACAGCCTGAAGCCCATGGTTTCCAGCAATTCATTGTTTTCTCCGCTGCGCTCCCATAACGGATTAATCCTGATGAAAATAGCGCCCTCTTTTTTCGCGATTGCCGCAAGTTCCGCCATTATCGATTCCATCGCCAAACGCAATTTTTGCGTGGAATTTTCGAGCACATTAGGCCCGTGCTGGATCAATAAAAAAGTGCCTCTTCTTGCTTTAATTTTAACGGCTAACGCGACCGCTTGCAACTGTGAATTACTTTGAAATCCCAGGCGCCAAATTGTAAAACCGCGCGACTCCTGGAATTCGCCCCAGCTCCAGGAATTAAGAAAACTTTTTTCCCGGCATTGGTCCAAGAAGTTCTCCCATTCCGCCTTTTCAGTTATGTTTTTTATCATAATGCTTGATGAAATCGGATACGGCCTTCGCCTCAATTTCTGATATGTTGATATGGGTCGGCAGATTGAATGTTTCGCGAGCCAGCTTCTCGGCGTTCGGACAGCTTCCCGGAACATATTCCAGCTTGTCCATCTGCGTGTCATTGGGCACGATCGGCGAAGTATACCAGTCGCCGATCAAAATATTTCTGCGCCAAGCCTCATTGATGATCTCGCGCGCGTCCTTATCCCGCACCGTAAAGCGCAAATAGGTTGCGATGCCATCAACAGCCTTGGGCGGCATGGATAGCGTGGTATCAGCCAAATCCCGGTAATAAAACGCCGCCAGTTCCTGCCGGTGCGCGTTAAACCTTTCCAGTTTTTCTAATTGCTTTAAACAAAGCAAGGCCAGGGCGTTGGGCATGCGCCGGGGAAAATAATCCGGTTTTCTGCCTTTTTTTTCCTGCCAATGGATGGCTTTGGACAAGATCCTTGATTTCTGGAACATGACAAGCAAATATTTTCCAAAAATTGAATAAGACGGAAGGATGATCCGGTTCATTAAAACCGGATGGAGTAATTGCTGCTCGATCCACATCCGGTCCGGATATCCGGCCCGGTTCTGGAAAGCGGCGATCCTTTCGGCCAGCTCTTTATTTCTGGCAACAGCCATTCCGCCGTAAACGCAGGAAATGATCTTGTCGCGCGAAAAAGAAAAAAACGACGCGTCCCCGAACGTCCCGATATTTTTTCCTTTATAAGCCGCTCCCAAGGAATGGGCGCAGTCTTCGATCAAAAAAAGTTTCTTCTCGCGACAAAATTCAACAATCTCGTCGAGATCGCATGGTTGGCCAAAAGTATGCTGAACCATTACCGCCCGGGATTTGGGCGTTATTTTTTTCTTCAGGTCTTCGATATCGATGTTGTAGTTGTTGTTGCAATCGACATAAACGGGTTTCAATCCCGCCCAGATGATCGGATTGACTGCCGCGTTGCACGTAAACGCCTGCATAAGGATCTCGCTGCCGGCTTCGAACTTAAAACCGTCAAGAACCGCCATCAAAGCCGAACGGCCGCTATTGAACGCGTAAGCGTGTTTTACGCCGGTCTTTTTTTTGAAAACTTCTTCCAGCTCCTCGGGCGCTTTGCCGTTTACCCAAAGATCGGATTCGAAAAGCAGCTTCCAAGCCAGTTGGACATCATCCTTCTCGGTATTGGGCGATAAAGAAATGGAGATCGGTTTAAACGAATTAGACATAATCTTTAATTGTAGTACGCCTAAACCTTCTTCTCAACCATTGACTTTTATCTTAAAATATTTTTTAATAACAATAAAGAAGAATAAGCGCGCAATAGATTTTTCAGAAAATCCGATAAGATTCAGAATCGTCGCAGCGGAAGACAACGAGTTGTTTGAAAAAGGAGAACTTATCGGAAACCATACTGAAGAATATCTAAGACAAATTTAGAACCCTAATAATCAAGGGTTCTTATCTTTTCTCAGCGGTTTTTTTGACATAGCCGTAAATTCTGCTTATATTCCTTAAAGGAACGCTCTTTGACATAAAATTGGAGGGAGATATATAGGAAATATATCCAAACAGACCTGGCGGGACGGAATCATCAGTGCGGCTTGGGGCCTTAGTGCAGGCATTATCTGCTCGTTGCTCATGCCCAATATCGGTGCAACAGGCAAATTGGCCGTTTTTGTGTCATACTTTATCCTGTTCTTTTTTTGCGGATTCCTTTTTTTCGCCAAAGCAAAAAAAATCGGACACTATAAGATAATTTATGGCGTAATGGCGGCCACGATTATTTTTCCGATACTCGGTTTTATTCTGGTAGATCGTTTCGGTATTGCGGGATATTTGGCAACGGCATCGATCATGTGGCTGTGCGGAAAATTTTATTTATTAAACCAAGAATAAAAATGATAGTCAAACAGAGACCCGGTCTCTGTTTTTTTTATTCCGGCAAAAACTCCATCCGCTTTGCGGCGACTAATTGGTTCATTGACACGCAACGTCTAATTTATTAGCATTGAAAATCAGCACGTTAAAAAAAACAGGCGGGAATGAAAATGAAAATATGGATTGATATCGTTAAAACGCAAGAAGCGCTTAAAAGAATCGGCAAATCAGCGGCCGAAGTGCCGATAAAAACCGAATTGTGCGCCATAATGGTTGTCGAGCCAACCGATGATACCGACTATAGCCTGGTCGATATTTGGCGGCGCGCTTTTTTTGAAGCGACTATGGTTGCCAGAGAAAAATGCGGAGTTTTCGCCACCAATAACGGCAACAGCAAGAAATACGTTTTCCTGCTGGCTACTGAACGGACGGTTATTGCAGAAAGCCCGGCTAACGACTGATTAAAAACAGCATCGAAACCGATGCTTTTTTTCATGCATTAAACCGTTAAGCGCGATACCTCACTTTTTTAGCGCTTCGGCCAGCCCTTGGGGCAGGCGCCCCTCCAGAAGCAAAACATCTCCCGAGCTTAAAATTTCCTTGATCGCTTTTTCCGTTTCGACGGCGCGGCCGAAAAACCGAATGTTTTCTTCTTTCATGCCGGCCGCCAACGCGCCCTTTTTAATATCGTTAAAACGGTCCTTGGTAGCTATTACCGCCAGGCTGCAAACCTCCGCGATCTTTTGCCCGATGCGGTAATGGACATCTTTTGACGACTGCCCCAATTCTATCAAACAGGGCATAACAATCGCTTTCCTGCCCGGAAACAATTTCAGATAATCCAGGTGGGCAATGACGCCGTCGGGGTTGGCTGAGTAGGTCGAGCTTAGAACCCTAATTCCGTCTGCCCGATCGCAAACCTTGATATTAAACGGGGAAAAATCGGTTTTATTGATAATGTCAACCGCCTCTAAAAAACCCATTCCACACGCGATAGCGCCGGCCATAGCCAGCAAAATCGGCTCAACGTTAAAGGCTCCCCTGGCATTAATATCAAGTATTGCTGTTTCGCCTTTGTAACTTGCCTTAAAGATCAAACGATCGGTCGTCGCTTTTATTTCGCTCGCGGAAATGTCTTTGGAAGCCAGAATGATATTTTTCGCTTTGATCTTGTGCTTTTGGTTTTCGTAACTTTGCCTTACTATGTCGCTGCCCCAATTTAAAATAGCTGTTCCATCCCCGGATAAAGATTCCAGGATCTCGTATTTTCCATCGATTATGTTTTGCTGGCTTCCAAATACCGCCAGATGCTGCTGGTTGATGCCCGTTAAAATTCCGATCTTTGGCATTATCGCGTCCGCGATAACTTTAATCTTCCCTTTGTGAACCGCGCCTATTTCGCATATAAAAAATTTGTGGCCTTCCTCCAGTCCGTTGATCAGGGCATTCGACACGCCTATTTCGGTATTTTGGTTGGCGGCGGTTTTTAAAATTTTAAATTTATCAGAAAGGATGCTGGCGAGCAATTCCTTGGTAATGCTTTTTCCATAACTTCCGGAAATTCCAACAACCGTCAGGTCGCTCCGTTTTTGCCGCGCGTATTTTGCCAAAGCTAATACCCTGTTTTTTTCGCGGTCAGTCAGCGGCTGCAGAATCATCACGGCAAGCCCGACGAAAAACGGCGTCAAAATATCTAGAAATAACAGATAAAAAGCCGCGCTGGAAAGATCGATCACGCTCATTTCCCCCAAAATCGAATTGTAAAGAGCGAAAACCGCCAAAAAAGCCGCTAAATGGATTATCCCGATCAATAATACGCTTTTCTTGGTCAGTACCGGATGTGTAATAGACTGCCGGAAAAACAAAATAAACGCCCAAATTGTTTCGAGGGCAAAAATAGAAAAAATACTGAAAGTAAAAAAGTAAAATGCGTATGAGTAATATTGGGAAAAGAAAAAAGAGGAAGCCGGAGAAAAAAAATACTCGCCTTTTTCGGAATTATTGATAAAAACCCACAATAGCGCGGCTGCCGCCAAAAAAACCGCCTTCGCTAAAAAAAGCGGGTTTAGAAAAATTTTTCTGCCTTTTGACGTGGAAAAATGATCAAGGAACCTGCCCCAATGATATTCCTTCAACTGCCAAAGATAAAGCCAGAAAAGAATCGCCTTATTTTCCCTTATAAGCCAAAAACCGAAAAGCGCAACGTAAATTAAGCCAAGATATTCTACCGGATAAGTAAGATAAGCGATCATCTTGTTTTAATGAATACCGATAAATTATCGGCTAAAATTACCGGAGCCTGTCGGTGGGGATTATGCCCTGCCCCCTCGATAACTTTTAAACTCGCGCCGGGAATCAAGTGCTGCAAAGTATAAGCATCTTCGATCGGAGTGCTTTTATCTTTATCGCCCCAGACAATCAATGTCGGAACCGCTATCTGTGTCGCGTATTTTTGCAGATCTTCTTTAATGATATTCGAAAAGGTCTCTTTCATAACGGGCGAAGCCATATGGTAATCCCGAACTCCGGCGATCCTGTAAACTATTTTTTGCCCGAATGGCAGAATTTTATCGAATAATGGCAAGTTTATGAAAAATTTTTTCGCCAAAGCCATCTTCTTGGCGTATGATTGGCGCCAATCAAGCCGTTCCTTGCGGATAACCGCGCTATCGCATAGAATCAGGCTTCTGACCATCCGGTGATCCTTAGCCGCGTACATAACTGAAATCCCGCCGCCGAATGAATGTCCAATCAGATGGAATGCACCCAATCCCAATTTATCGATAAAACTCTCGGTAAATTCCAGATAATCACCGATCGTCCAAGGCTTTTTTGGTTCCCCGCTTTTGCCAAAACCCGGCAGGTCGGGAATAGTTACCTTAAAATTGTCCTGGGCCAGCAATTTTCCAACCTCGACCCAGGAATCGGATTTTCCGCCCCAGCCGTGCAATATCAAAACCGGCTTCCCTTCCCCGAGAGTTTTATAATTAACCGATAAACCGCTAATATTGATCTTTTTTTCTTCCATATCGGGCCTTCGTCGCTTTAAGTATAATATATAATCACAAAAAATTCCCTTGCTTGGCTAAGTTAAATTGGTTTCCCAAAAAATCATCCGATCCCGTTTGATCCGCAAGATCTTGTTTTATCGTTCCGCGCTTAAAATCACAGGTTAAGAATGGCCGAATGGTAACGTTCCGGTTGAAATGGTTTTAAACGGATTATCGTTATGTCCAAGCCCGTCTTTCTTAACGCTTCGGGAAGCTCTTCGGTAAACGCTTCCTGATCGTACCCCAAACAAATAATATCGGGATTTATCTGCCTGATTATTTTGTAAGGATCACTATTATCGCCAAACACTGCCTGGTCAACCAACCCGGATTTTTTTAGCGCTTCTAATCTTTCTCGCTCTTTGAGCTTGGGAAGACGTCCCTTTACCGATTTAACCGTTGCATCAAGGGCGGCTACCGCAATAAGATAGCCGCCCTGTTTTTTTGCCTGCTTGAGAAAGTCAAGATGGCCCGGATGCAATCCGTCGAATGTCCCGAAAACCAAAACTGTTTTCATTGCGGAATGATGGAGTTTATTTTTTTGGCTCGATCTTTTTCTGCCCCCCGAGATACGGCTGCAAAACCTCCGGCACGGCGACGCTGCCGTCTTTTTGCTGGTAATTTTCCAGAATCGCGATCAAAAGACGCGGGCTGGCCACAACCGTGTTGTTTAAAGCGTAAGGAAATCTCATCTTGCCTTCCTTGTCTTTATAACGCATGTTAAGCCGCCTGGTCTGCCAATCGGTTAAATTGGAATCCGAATGGGTCTCCCCGTAAGCCTGGCGCGACGGCATCCAAGTTTCGATATCGTACATTTTATATTTTCCCGATCCCATGTCGCCGGTGCAAATCGCTAAAACCCTATGGGGAAGCTTCAGGTCTTTTAATATTCCCTGCGAGATTTCGCGCATCTCTTCCAGCCATTTGTTTGATTCTTCAATATCATCCTTGCAAATAACAACCTGTTCCACCTTCATGAACTCATGCAAGCGGTATAGCCCTTTGGCATCTTTTCCATAACTGCCGACTTCCGACCGGTAGCATTGCGAAATTCCGCACATTTTGATCGGCAATTTCTTTTCAGCGATCACTTCGCCCGAATGGTAGGCTAAGAGCGAAGGCTCCGAAGTTCCGGCCAAATAAGCCGGCTCCTTGACCGCCTCCCCGCTTTCTAATTTACCGGGATTCCCGATCACATAAACCTCGTCTCGGCCGGAAGGAAAATGGCCCGACCCCAGCAAAACGAATTCCCTGACAATCGTAGGCGGAACAAAAAGATCGAAGCCTTTTTGGCGCATCTTGTTGAGCGCGTGCCAAAATATGGCGTAATGGAGCATTACCGCCTCATTTTTCAGATAGTACCCCCGAAACCCGCTGGTATTTACACCGGTCTCCGTATCGATGATATCCAGGTCTTTTCCCAGTTGAATATGGTCCTTTGGCTCAAAGTCGAATTTCGCGGGTTCTCCCCAGCGCGACACTTCTTTGTTGTCCAGATCGCTTGAACCTATCGGAGAATCCGCTGACGGAATATTCGGCACCAAATACATCAATTCCATATATTCCTGTTCCAGCTCTTTATGCTTTTTTGCGAGATTGTTTTCATTGTCTCCCAGAGCCTGCATGGCCGAAATGATGCCCTTTCTTTCCGACTCATCTTTAGCTTGCGGTATCGCGCGGGAAGCTTTGTTCTTTTCGGCAGCAATGGCTTCCAGTTCCTGCTGGATCTTGATCTTTTTTTCGTCCAGATCCAAAAGCTTATCGATGTCGCATTTGACGTTTTTTACACGGCAAGCCGCTTTAACCGCGTCCGGGTCTTTTCTAATAAATTTAATGTCTAGCATAGTTTTTTTTAATTGTTTCCGACAAAATTAACAGCTGATCAAAAATATTTCATTCATCCGCCTTGGCGGAACCATCCTTGATTGTGCGCGCGTCTCTTTCGCCGCTGTCTTTGGAACGAGGCTTCATAGTCGGAAAAAGAATCACTTCGCGAAGCGTATTGGATCCGGTTAAAAGCATGACTAACCGGTCCAAACCAATGCCGAAACCGGCCGCCGGAGGCATGCCGTATTCCAAGGCCTCAATGAAATCTTCGTCCATCCTTTGCGCTTCCTGGTCGCCCTTAGCGCGGCGGCTTTCCTGCGCCTTGAAGCGTCCGGCCTGGTCGATTGGGTCGTTTAGTTCCGAAAACGCTTTGTCCATTTCCAGGCCGCCGGCAAAAAACTGAAACGCGCTCACGAATTCCCCGTGGCCGGGGAGCTTCTTGGCCAGCGGTAAGATATCGGACGGCCAATCAATGACGAATGTCGGCTGGATCAATTGCGGTTTAATGGTTTTGAAAATCTCGTCGGCAATGCCCGGCTTTTCTATTCCCGGCGCCACTTTTATTCCAAGTTCTTTCGCTTTTTTAAAAAAATGTTCCTTATTGTGCGCGGCGTAATCGAGATCCGCGTATTTTTTCAGCAGATCGTTAAAACGCAGCCTGGCAAACGGCTTTTCGAATTTTATGAGGTTCCCTTTCCATTCGATCTCTCTTTTACCGATCACTCTGTCGAGCAAGTCGCCAAAAATATCCTCGGTGAACCCCATCAACCATTTAATGTCTTTATAAGCGGCATAACCCTCCAGCACCATGAATTCCGGATTATGTTCCCGGTCCATCCCTTCGTTGCGAAAATTGGTGGTAAACTCGAAAACCCGCTCGAATCCCCCAACCAGCAAACGTTTTAAATAAAGCTCCGGCGCTATCCGCAAATAAAGATCCATATCCAGATCGTGCATATGGGTTTTAAACGGACGCGCGGACGCGCCGCCGTAAAGCGGCTGCAGCGTCGGGGTTGTTACTTCCATAAATCCGGAAGCGTTCATAAAATCCCTTAGAGCCTTGATTATTTTTGACCGCATAACGAACTTTTGCCTGATATCCTCGTTGAAAAGCAAATCAAGATAGCGCTTGCGGAAACGCTCTTCCACATCCTGTAATCCGTGCCACTTTTCCGGTAAAGGCCGAAGGCTTTTAGCCAGCATTTTATAGTCTCGGATCTCAACGGATTTTTCGCCTCGCTTTGTGGTAAATAGCGTTCCTTTGGCTTCGATAAAATCCCCTATGTCGAAATAATCAATGAAATTTTGATATGCTTTTTCCCCCAGACCATCTTTTTTCAAGAAAATCTGCATCTTGCCCGAACCGTCTTCGATGTCAACGAACGTCGCTCCGCCATGGCCCCTCACACTCCTGATCCTTCCAACCAGCGTTACCTCGGTCAAATCGTTTGCCAGTTTGTCGAAATCCAAAAGCGCGTCCCCGATCCGGTGGGTCCGCTTGCAGTCTATCGGATAGGCCGGAAAGCCGTTTTTATCCAAACCTTCAAGCTTTTCGATCCTAATTTTTCGGAGGTCGTCTGATGTAGCCATAAATAATAAGCTGGTAAGCTGGTAAGTTAGTAAGCAAAAAACAAATACAAGGTTTATAATACTATAAATTTAGCTTAAAAACAACCTTGACTTTACGCCAAATTTATTATATTAATTAAGTTGGTGGTTTTAACGATATATGAAGTCTACCTGTCCAACGAGTCAGCGAGTTACCGCCCGGATGATTTGCCGGAAGGCCGGATGTTTTTGGCCCGGCCGGGCATCAGCCAATGCCAGAAGTTCACAAGTAAAGCGATTCTCGATACGTCAAAGGTCGGCAATTGGCCTTGGCCAAAAACCGACGAAAATTCCGGCTGGGCGCCCTGGACCGCTTTCAGCAGCTTTCTTCCGGTCTTTGAAAACACCGATCACGTCTTACCCTGGCAATGGCCGCTAACCAAGCCATAAGAGCGTTCAAACGCTCTTTTTTCTTAAACTGGCCCAGCCAAAAAGAAAAGCCCGGATGGGCTTTGCAATACGGTACTTTCAATTAGATGGTCCTCTTTGAGCTTACCGAAGTCGCTAAGACTTCAATACCTAGCGGCAATAAATCGCTAGCCAAGCTTTTGTTAAGCTTCTCAGACAATTCACGATCGACTAAGTTTCGTTCGCTTGCATTGAAGTCTTCGCTGCAATTCTGGCAGAACTCTCTGCTAAAGATAGCATCATCAAGTTTATAACCACCAAGGAGCGCGATATAGCTTTCTATGCCAAAATTATCCAGAGTTGGCTCCACCTTTTGATCGTTATACGAAACGCTAACGCTAAAATTGCCTAGAAGTCCGCCGTATTCTTTGTAAAAGGAACAATAATGCGAGCTCTCGACCATTTGCAATTGCGCTCCACCCAGAGCACAAATGAAAAATGCGATTACCGCAATCACTATCCACTTCATTTATTATCACCTTTTTTTACCTCAAATAACTGCTTGGATTATATATTAATATTACTAATCTGTCAAGGGCTAGCCTTGCTAAAATCCCCGCTTATGTTATGGTCAAACCAGCAAGGGATGTCTCGCGATATCCTTTTTTCAATCCAATATGGAGGCTGAACATGGAAAACATCCAAAACGATCCACTGATCATTAAAGCCAAGGAGTTGTTGAAAGCCTGCGAAGAAGCGCCCGGCGGCCATCTTAACGCCTACCTTGTCCAAGAAATTGTCCAGCTGGTCCGCGATGCGGGCGGCACATTCTTTGACATTGGCACAACAGCCGAAAAATTAAGAGAGTTGGGCGGAATGGAAATTCAAGCCGAGTAAATTGAAAAGCAACCTACGTTGCTTTTTTTTGGTAAAATAGCTTAATAAAAAAATCAGGGATATATGATATCCCTGTTTAATCGGGATTCATTTTTAAAACTGAATCCCGTTATAAGCGCTGGTCAAAAATTCAATCCCGAGGTATCCCCGGATCCAACCTCGGGAATTCAGCATGGCAAATCCAAGCTGCCCCCTTCGCTCGACCAACACCGTTTCCATATATTCCCCGGAACCAACCAGGCTTCCGGGAAACGTTGCCCGGATGTTGATGCTATCCGGATAACTATCCAGATAGCTCTCCAGAGCGCTAACATTTACCGGAGTGTACTCCTTATTCCGGTTAATGCCGCTCTGTCCCCCGTCAATCGATAGATTGAACACCTGGAGAGCCACCTCTCCGGTCACATTGCCGCCCTCCCAGGCGATGGGTTCGCCTGTAAGGGGCCGCTTCCAGCTGTCTTGCATTCCGCAGGCGCCAGCCGCGCCTGCACTGACCAGCAAGCTAAAGATTATTAGCATGCTGGATAAACATCTCTTCACGATCTTTATCCTCCTTTACGATTCCATATTATAATTATAGCATATTTTAAGCTATTTGTCAACTAAAAACCGGCCATTTTTAAGCCGGTTTTTCATCTTCTTCTTTAGTTTAAACGTGTCAATCTTCGCTGTTATCCGTGGTGGTGGCCGATGCCGGCTCCGCGGTACCGGCTAATTGCTCCCGGGGGCTGAAATACCAGCTCAACACCTCCTTTGCTACTGGTAGCACGGCCAGCTGGCCCTCTTTCACGTCTTCCATCATGATCGTGAGCACGATTTGCGGATCATCATAGGGCGCGAAAACCGTCACCCAGCTGTTCATGATGTCTTTTCCGTACGCGTCTTTTCTAACCTGGGCCGTTCCGGTTTTAGCCGCGGCCGCGACCGGCAAGGAATTAAGGACCAGCGACGAAGCCAAAGGGCTGCCCTTGCCGTTAACCGCCTGGCGCATCCCCTCGCGCACCACCTGGAGGTTTTTGGCATCAATGAATCCCTGGCGGATGGTTTCAGTTTTTTTTGCTTCAATAACATTCCTTTTGGAATCAACTACTTTTTGAACGGCTTGGGGCCGGTAAAGCGTGCCTCCATTGGCAATGGCGGCAAAAGCATTAGCCACTTGCAGCGGCGTTATGCCGATAAACCCCTGCCCGATCGCAAGGTTATACGTATCCCCGTCCGTCCAGTTTTGATCTTGCGTTCCTAAAAATTTTTCCTTTTTCCAAGCCGGATCCGGAATAAACCCGCTTGCCTCGCCGGGCAAGTCCACGCCGGTCGGATCTTCCCAGCCGAAAAGGCCAAGATATTTTTTGATGCGCGTCGGACCCAATCCCTGCTGGTCAAGCCAGCCGCCCCCGATGGTCCAGAAGAAAACATTGCAAGACTCGGCGATGGCTTTGCGCATATCCGTCATTCCGTGAGTGTGGTTATCGTTAAAAGTCTGGCTTAATTCCGGATTATATTTATTAGGTATCACTATTTTTCCGCCGCAATAGATGCTTTTGTCGGCGCCGATCAGCTCTTCCTGTAAAGCTCCGGCGGCTTCCAAAGGCTTGATGGTCGAACCGGTAAGATACTGGCCCGCGATGGCCCGGTTAAACAGCGGATTATTCCTGTCATTCAAAAGCTTGGCCACTTCACCAGCGTCGCCCGCGGCAAAAGCGTTATTGTCATACTCCGGAAACGAAACCATAGCTAGTATGCCTCCGGTCTTCGGATCAATGGCCACCGCCGCCGCCTTGGCCAATGCCAAAGCTTTCAGCTGTTTCTGCATCTCTTCGGAGATTTTTTTTTGCAGATCAAGATCTAACCATAAAACCACGCTTTTACCCGACTCGGGCAAAGACGAAACATTTTTGGAAACAATATTGCCTTTGGCGTCGCGCTCGATCCTGATCTGTCCGGGATTTTTTCTTAAAACCGCTTCATAAGAACTTTCAAGTCCGGTTCGGCCGATGTAATCATAAATCGAGTAAAAATCCTTTTGCTCCGTCCATTCTTCCTGCTCTATCTTGCCCATATATCCCAAAAGATGCGACAAACTTTTATCGGCCGCGTACTTTCGAATCGGCCGCTTGCCTATTTCGCAGCCTTGAAATTCATGGATCCTTGCCTCCATAACGATTAAACGTTCATGGTCAAGGTTTTCGGCCATGATCATTTCTTTTTCATCGATCTTTTTTAAGATATCGCCGGGCGCAACTTTCAAAATCTCCGCAAGGCTGTTAACGATCCGCTTTTTCCCTTCTTCGCTGTTATACATTTTCGATTGGTCGCAAACCAGATCGAAAGTAGAAGCGTTATCCACCAGCGGTTTGAAATTTTTATCGAAAATTATGCCTCTGTCCGCTTGAACTTTATAAAAAAGGTATTTGTTATTCTCCGCTTGGGCCGAATATTCGGCTCCGTTCATAATCTGAAGCTGAACCACTTTCAGAAGAAACAAAATAAAAACAAAAACCGCGCCCCGGAACGGCAGCATGATCGAGTTTTTGGGCAGATGAGTTGCGAGTTTTTTTTCGACCAAATCATATCTCTCTTCCGTTTTTTTAGCTATCTTGTCCAAAAAAATCTCGTGCGGCTCAATGTCCTCCCGATGGCTCATTTGCACAGCGCTTTTAGAAGATTTTTTACCAAAAAGTCGGAATACGGACATATTTTCTTATTACAATTTTAGTGAAAAGCGTCGCGGCCAGCAAAACGCTTATCCATAAACCAAAAAATGTCTCCGAGTAAAGATCCAGCACCAATCCTCCAAAAACAGCCGCCGCGAAACTTGCTTTTTTTTGCCGGCGCTCAAACAGGCCGAATAAGACGACCAGCAATAAAACGATATTGGCATAGCGCAGCCAGGTACCGCCGATCAAAGAAAAACGCGATAAAAAGCTTGCTTGAATCAAAGCAGACAGGAATAAAATAATAATGATAAAAACTGATTTTAAGGTCATTGGCTGTCGATGGCGGATTTGGAATCCTTATCCGCGTTACTGGCCGGAATATCCTCAAACTTATATCCAATGACGATGAATACTTCCCTCACCTTTGAAATCTCAAAAGCCGGATTTATTGCCGCCGTTTGGAATATTTCAACATCGTTTTTATTTATCTCATCGACCGTGCCAACCAAAAATCCTTCAGGAAAAATTCCGCCCATCGCGGATGTCGTTACAGGATTTCCCTGCCCGATCTCGACATCCTTAGGAATAAGATCCAGCATCAGTTTAATCCCGCCCAGGCCTTTGGCCAGGCCGCTGGCCGCGTTACCGGATACATTCACGTCAAAAGTGACATTCTTGTTTGTAATAAGGTCAACCTTAGAAAAATTATCGTACACCTTTGAAACCCTTCCAACAACAACCTTGCCGGAAGTAACAACGGGAAAGCCTGCCTCGATCATGTCGTCAGCACCCTTGTCGATCATCAGACTGTCAGCCATCATATCCATGCCGACGGTTTCAGCCATGCGCAGATCGTATTCTTTATCCAACCCCAAACCCAGTGCTTCCTTTAAGGCCGCATTTTCTTTTTCCAGCTCTGCTATCCGGGAATTATCGGCCAACAACCTGTCTATTCGGCCGCGCAGATCCTGATTTTCCCGGATCGCGTTTTGAATGGAAAAAATATTTTGAACACCCCCGGATATCGTTGCTCCCAGGTCCCAAGTCATTTTTTGCAGCGGCCGCGTTGAGCCGTAAACACCATTCTTCACCGCAGGCCCAACCTGCGTAAAATTCATAGCTGCCGCAAAAACCAGCCCGGCGGCAAAAACGGCATAGATATTAAGGTTTTTTATCGGTAATTTCATTAATAATTACGTCTTTATCGGCGCCAAGCCGTCCTAAGGCTGAATATATCCTTTTTAGCATTAAACTGCCCGTCCGGGCAAATGAAACAAGCCTTGGCTCATGCCCCATTATAGAGCCGAAATCAACCAATAGCATTTAACAATATCCCTTAAAAACGCTGATTAACCGTTTTTTTGCGAATATATTTTCACGCATATTTCCTGTTTGTGGATAACTATCGGTTATCCCTATTGACAAAAACGGTTGGAAAATTATTATAAGAAAATGGTTCAAAAAAACAAAGGTCGAATATTGTTTTTTTTGGTTAAAATATCGAGCGTAAAAAATTAAATAATCGGTAAACAAATCAAAAAAATTTATTGCTTGATTGCCTCCGTATGCTTTTTTGCAACGGCGGAACCTCCAGAGGCCGGATACCGCCGGCAGGCGGAATTTCCGGCATATATACCACATGATAGAAGATAAAATTAAAAGCATCCTGTCTTTCCAAGATAGCGCCGATAGCGACTTCATCGATGACGAAGAGTTGGAAGAAAGCGATGATGAGTTAAAGGATGTCGAAGAGTTGGAAGAGGATCTCGACGAAGATAACGAAGAATAGCTAAGCGATAAAGAAAAAATAATAACACCCTTGGATCGTCTGCAGTTCTCTATTACCAAAAAGGTAACGAAAAACTGCAGGCCATCCAAGGGTTTTTATTTCGCAGCAGCGAAACAAAAACACCCTACCCGGTCCAAGGGTTTTTATTTGCGGAGCAATCAAAAACCCGAGGTAATCCGAAGGTTTTTATTTCGCAGCAGCGAAACAAAAACACCCTACCCGGTCCAAGGGTTTTTATTTGCGGAGCAATCAAAAACCCGAGGTAGTCAAAGGGTTTTTCATTTTCAACCAGAAACAAAAACACCCTCCCCGTTATAACGATTTTTATTTGTAACCGATACTTGACTAAATTTACAAAAAGACTTATAATAATTGACAGTTCATCCGGAGGGATGATATGGCAGATAAGTCAGTCCAACAGCAGCTTTTGGATATCGTGGGACCCTTGGTCCGCGACGCTTCCGCAAGCAGGAAAGATTCTTTCATGCTTGCGCGCATGGCCATCAAAGCCAGCCAAACCGCCCTGGCAGCCACTCCCTTTGCCAAAGACACCGATCTTCAGCTGGCTCTTAACCTGGGCCAGCGCTGGATCGATGGCGAGGACGTGAAAGACGAGATTGATACCGAGCGTCTCCAGTTAGAGCTGGATATCAGAAAGGGGGCGGGCAAGGATATCATGCTCCTGGAAATGATAGCATCCACCCTGCATGGAGCCCTGCAAATGCGCCTGCAAAACCAGACTATCGACGCGGTATCGGGCGCGGCAACAGCCTTGGGAGCCAACATCTTCAGTATCGCCCCGACGGTGATAACATCATATTCCGCCGGAGAAACTGCGGCGACCCTAAACAGGCTTGTCGCAGAGATCAAGGATCTGGCTAGCCAATAAACAGCACAGCAAACCCATAGCACCAAGCTATGGGCCTTCTTTTTCACAATATTGACATACCGTTCTTCCTGTTATAATTAATATCCAGCACCTTAAGGAGGAGCGACATGGCGGAATACTCGATAACATTAGAAGAGCTCATGGAGCTGATGGGATTTGAGACTCTGAACGAATCGATCCAATTGGAAATTTATCAAGAGATTACCGTTCTTTTAGAGGGCGAGCTCGACCGAAAGCGCAATAATCGTTTTGGTTTGGACGGCTTCATTTATGTCGATATTGAGGGCGATCATCCCATAGACACATTTTGCGTTGTTATCTATAACGGAAAGCTTGTTGAAATAGAACTAAACGGTTTTGACGGGATCTTTTTAAGCGGGCATTGGCGCGCGTGCCAAGGCCTGAAAAGAAAGTTCCTGACATTCGCCAGAAAACTGCCAAAAGAAAAAATTCTGGACAAGATTGCGCCAAAACTCGAAGAAGATGACCAAGCCACCCTTAGGAAATGGCGCAACTGCCCTGGATAGCCAAAAAAATCGATGAGATTCCCATGCTGGGCCAAATAAGGCCCAACTTTTATTATCTGCCGATCCCGGATAATCGCTTTATTTAAAGAAAAAAATCAACAGTTTGCCCCCCTCGCAGATTTGATAAATCAGCCGAATAATGCTACAACCTTCCGTGAGGTGGACATATGTTCGAAATACGGGTAGGCAAAAGGACATCGACGCTAAGAGGTCCGGGCATTTTCGCATGGGGCAAAACTTTATTCAGCGGACCGGATTTCGCTTTAACGTTGAATAAATTCGGGAAAGAATTGTGGCTGCAAATCGCCGCGGCCGACGGAGTAGAAAAACTCTCCGAGAACTCGTGCGTCATAAAAACGGCTTTATTCCGGGGAAAAACCGTGCTAGTGGGAATCTATCACGACGATTCGGAATATCCCTCGGAGTTCGTGATTCCGGAAGAATACGAATTTGAATTAGAATGAAACTAAAACCTCGTCTTATGGCACCAGATAACACTGGGCCTTTTTATTTAACTGCAAACAATGGAAAAATCGTCTTCGCTGTTAGAATTCCGCTAGGCGGAATTCGTGCAATGCGTAGCCAAAAATTCATCTGCATTGTGAAAAATAGTAATTTTTCCAGTTCGAAAAACAAAAAGTCGTCTTCACTGTAAGAATTCCGCTGAACGTAATTCTTGCAGTGGAAACAAAAAGTCGTCTTCACTGTAAGAAAGCTACCTACTTTCGCCTTGCGACTATCATCGGCCTTGGGAGATTTCACTTCTGTGTTCGAGATGGGTACAGGTGGAGCACTCCCAGTATAGCTTCCTTACAGTACAGACGACTGCACTGTTTTGGTTTTGTTAGTTTATTAAAGCTTTGTCAAAAACAATACGATCACTAATTGCTAGCCAGGGCGTTTCACTCTATTAGTACTGCTCGGCTTAATTCCTCGCGGAACTTACACCTGCAGCCTATCGACCTCCTAATCTTGAAGGAAGTTAATGAAGAGTCATAATCTTGAGGTTGGCTTCGAGCTTAGATGCTTTCAGCTCTTATCCGATCCCGACTTAGCTACCCAGCAATGCTCCTGGCGGAACAACTGGTACACCAGAGGTCAGTTCAACCCGGTCCTCTCGTACTAGGGTCGACTCCTCTCAAGACTCTAACGCCTGCGGTAGATAGGGACCGACCTGTCTCGCGACGGTCTGAACCCAGCTCACGTACCATTTTAACCGGCGAACAGCCGGACGCTTGGGAGCTTCTCCACCCCCGCGCTATGATGAGCCGACATCGAGGTGCCGAACAGGGCCGTTGATATGGACTCGTGGGCCCTACCAGCCTGTTATCCCCGGGGTAACTTTTGTTTGATGATCTCTGCCGATTCTAATAACCAGCATCGGTTCACTAAGTTCTGCTTTCGCATCTGCGCGGCATACACGCCTTGCAGTTAGGCCGGCTTATGGCTTTGCCCGACATGCACGATTTCCATCCGTGCTTAGCCGACTTTTAAACGCCTCCGTTACATTTTAGGAGGCAAGCGCCCCACTTAAACTGCCCGAGTGACACTGTCACCTTTCAGATTAGAATAATGAATATTAAAGATGGCTATTTCACTGACGGCTCCTCCATTCCCGAAAGAAAGGACTCAAAGCCTCACCACTATGCTACGCATCAACACTCAAAACTCAATATCACCCTACAGTAAAGCTCCCGGGGTCTTTCCGTCTAGCCGCAGGTAGTCGGTATCTTCACCGACATTACATTTTCACCGGATAATTCGTGGAGACAGTTCTCAGATCGTTATACCTTTCATGCGGGTCACAACTTACGTGACAAGGGACTACGCTACTTTAACACGGTCAGAGTTACCGCGGACGTTCACCCGTGGCTTAGATCGGTTAGCAACTCCCCGTCTTGCGACGAAAAGCAACCGCCGATTTTAACACACGGGCACTGGTCAGGTCTCAGCCCCTATATTTCCTCTTACGAGTTTAGCAGGGACCTGTGTTTTTGATAAACAGTCGCCTGAGAATCCTTCGCTGCGTCCCCCGTACTGCTACGGGGGAAAGGCATATTCCGAAGTTACGCCTACTTTTTTGCCTAGTTCCTTCACGAACTTTCATCCGTTCACCTTGGCAAATTTACGCCAATCCACCTGTGTCGGTTTACGGTACGATTCCCGTATAAAATTAACCCTCAAAGAAATTTTCTGGGAAGCTTGCTCATTTGGATTTATTCTGGCGAACCAGAACATTTCGCCGGCATTTCTTCACCCTTGCGGGTTGGTCATGCCGAAAACGAGAATCCAATCACTCGCCCAAACTACTAAGCTCCGTCGATCTTTGAAGTCCTATGCGGGAGGTCTGGAATATTAACCAGATGTCCATCAGCTGCACCTTTCGGCTACGCCTTAGGATCGCCTAACCCTTGACTGATCAACATTGTCAAGGAACCCTTGGATTTTCGGTGTCAAGGGATCTCACCTTGATTGTGGTTACTCATGCCAACATTCTCACTTCCCAACGCTCCACCAAACCTTACGGTTCGACTTCGCTGCATTGGAAACGCTCTCCTACCAAACCGCCTTGCGGCGGAGTCCTTATCTTCGGTATCAGGCTTGAGCCCCGTGAATTTGCGGTGCAAAACTCCTTAGCTAGTAAGCTATTACGCACTTTTTAAAGGATAGCTGCTTCTGAGCTAACCTCCTAGCTATCAGAGGAATCTCACTTCCTTAGCTTGCACTTAGCCTGATTTGGGGACCTTAGATGAAGGTCTGGGCTTATCCCCTCTTGAGCGCGGACCTTAGCGCCCGCGTTCTTACTGCCTTGCCGATTTTCCGGCATTCGGAGTTTGATAGAAATACCTGAGTTTCCCCACGGAATTTCTTTCAGTGCTCTACCTCCGGAAAGTGATGCAAGACGCTAACCCTAAAGTTATTTCGGAGAGAACCAGCTATTACCAAGCTCGATTAGCTTTTCACTTCTTACCACAACTCATCCGAGAATTTTGCACGGTTCACCGGTTCGGTCCTCCCCCCACCTTTCGGTGGGGTTCAACCTGGTCATGGCAAGCTCGCCTTGGCTTCGGGTCTTTACCAACTAGTACCCCTTGCGGGATGCGCCCTATTCAGACTTGGTTTCCCTGTGCCTCCGCGTCAGAGACGCTTAGACAAACTAGTTAATAAAACTCGTTGGCTCGTTCTACAAAAAGCACCCCGTCACCCCGCATTGCTGCGGGGCTCCGAGTCTTTGTAAGCGTGATGGTTTCAGGTTCTATTTCACCGGGGTCACCCCCCTACTTTTAACCTTTCCTTCACAGTACTTGTGCACTATCGGTGACTGGTTAGTATTTAGCCTTAGCTGTATAGTCCAGCTTGCTTCCCACAGGACTGTCGTTTCCCGTGGTACTCAAGGTCAGGAGTTCAAAGCTTATAATGATTTTCGCCGACGGGGCTATTACCCTCTATGGCTCCCCTTTCCAGGGTGCTTTGGCTAACCATTATATATTGTTGCGCTTTGCCCCGTATGAATACGGGGACGCTCCGCCTTACAACCCCTCCCCAAAATTCCTGGATCGAAGCTTTCACTTCGCTTGCCAGAAATTTTTGGGGGGGTTTGGGCTCTTCCCTTTTCGCTCGCCGCTACTAGGGGAATGTTACCCCGCAAATGCGGGGCTTGTTTTCTTTTCCTCTGCGTACTGAGATGTTTCCCTTCCGCAGGTTCGCTTCCCTCGCTAACGCGAGGGATCTCCCGGCTCAACACCAGGAGGGGTTTCCCCATTCGGATATCTCGGGATCAAAGGTTGCTTACCACCTCCCCCGAGCTTAACGCAGGCACGCCACGTCCTTCATCGCCTTCCAGTCCCAAGGCATCCACCATCCGCCTATAAACTATTACCTTGGCTAGCAATTAATAACAATATTGTTAATTAATTGATGTAAAGACTTTAGGAATTACTAATGGTTTCGATGTAGGATCCATTAGTAAATAAACTAACTATTAATTTGACAACGTTCTGGCCCTAGCTTTCAACCAAGAAAAAAACCGCTTGTTGAAGCGGCCGTTCAAAACGCTAAATGGCGTTCTTCAGGCGCTTCTTTTACATTTCTTTATGATGTTCTTTACCATACAACATAAATAGCTTAGCAAAATCAAAAAGACGTGTCAATAGTCAGCGAATATAGTCTGTTAACAACTTTTAACTGGAAATTTTGCCCACCATTTTAAAGATACTTTCCGCTAACAGATCTGCCAAAAATTTGAATTAAAAAAGAAAAACGGCTTTTGCCGTTTTCATTCTTGCTCTCTTGGCTCATCATCGATGTCCCTGGCTTCGTATTCCTCAAGCCCGGCTTGATCCAGGATGAGAATATCGTATTGAACAAAATCTTCCATCGGCTGATTGGCCAGCCGGAATCCGGATAGCATAATCGGATTATCCGCTTGCTCGTCAATCTCCCGCACTTTTAGCCAAAGAGCGACAAACTTAAAAATATTAGGAAAGCCATAACCGGTTACCTTAAAAATAGCTTCTTCTCCTTCCTTTACCAAAACGGCCAGAGGCACAACCATGCGATCCGCTGGGCGCGTCAGGCAACATTCGAACAGATCAATGGCTGTGAAATTTTCACCATCCGGGGCACACGGACTCCATTCCGCTTTTCTTAATTCTTCGACCAGGCCCTTTGGTCCGTAGCCCTGTATCACCGCTTTCATCGTTTCCTCCTTTTTCCTGCCTATTGGTCAGGTCCAATGATTTTAATATAAGCGTGCTATTTGTCAATCATGCATGCGGTTTAAGGTTTTTTACAACAAAAAAACAGCTTATCGAAAGTCATCGGTCTTAATAATTACACCAGTATGGCCCGATTTTTTCTGGAGCTGCTTTTCGATCTTGCAAACAAAGAGTTAATTTTTTGCAGTGCGCGCTGCCTCGCCAAAGTTGTTGGCGGGCGCCAATGAAAGAATAAATTCTTTTTGATTTCTATTTCCAAAATATAGCCCGGAAAATCCGTGCCTCATGGATAATAGCTAGTTTGTTATACACTGCCAAACTAAGAGATCATTCACTCGATAATGATAGTATATCAAATCCCTTTTAGTTTGTCAAGGACGTTAGCCGACAATCGATATTTTTTGGTAAAAATTAAAAGCCCTTTAAATGGGCTTTTTGGTTACTGAAATCGGGCACCTTAAGCGATAAAACCGCAGCCGCGGATAAGAAAAACATGATCTGCTCTGTCATTATACAAGCGACGATTCAAAACTTCGGCGATACAAGCGTGGAGATTTACTTTTATCCAGTCAACCGCCATAGGCGCGTTCACTTCAATAAAATCGCGCTCCAACCGCAGCCAACCGACTCCGTCAATCTCATAAATTTCTCTGACCATTTCTTTGACGGCCGGGTCGATGTGCACATCATCCAGCTTATCCTGGCCTTTTACAAGGACCATGCTACCATCGGTTATCGCGATCATGAAATAGTACCTGACCATATTCTCATTACCATTCACTCTGGAAGCGTCGTATCTGACGCTTTTTATATCGGTTTCTCCGTCCGGTCTTGGCGTTTTTATCACCTCAAACTTTTTAAGACTCAGGCTATCGCCTATCAGCTATTTATAAAGCATTAATAAATTTTTGTCAAGAGAAAAAGGTAATGTATACATACTTTTTGCACTCTTCTGGTAATCTGGGGGCGTATGAAAACCATGCCCAATTCCACCCAGGAAGAGAAATACCGTTGGATCAAGCCGATCTTGGCCAAAGAGATATCGATCAAGGATATGGCCAAGGTCTGCCCATTCTCGGTAAGAGCCTTGAAATACTGGCTGGCAGCCTACCGAAAGCGCGGCATGAGCGGCCTGAAGA